>OGGU01000379.1_pt1 | contig 35975 bp, 35 predicted proteins | sample 1571241 | NCBI WGS metagenome assembly OGGU01 (sample SAMEA2581934, study PRJEB24529) | metagenome | biome: Human gut stool | place: China | collected 2011
TCTTTCCCATATACTCGTAGAAATTCATCCCATTAAAGGAATAGAAACCACCAAGAGCAATCGGTGCCACACACGGGATTGCCACATAAGCAGACCCCGTAAGACCGATATACTTGTAAAGAAGAAGGACGATACCGCCACCGACCACCACGCTTGCAATGGAAAATATAAGCTGCCTTGCTTGTAAGTGTCTGTGCACCCTTCACGCTTCCGACAGTCATTGCTACAATCATTTTCTATCCAGAAATCAAGAAAATCTGAGTAAGAAATATTATTGTCAACAACTACCTCACCAACATTCTCATATTCATACAATGCCTGCCGTCCTGCAGCTCTTGCTTCACGTTTTGTGGCAAATCCGGATTTTGTTCTCCTTCTTCTTTTGCCCCCTTCATGTGCCAATTCAAAACAATACTCATACACTTTCTTACCATTTTTCAAATATCTTTCTCTTACAATTACTTCGCTCATTTACTTCTCCTTTCGCACAAGAGATATTAGAAATTTTAATAAATAAAAATACAAAAGGCTATTACCTGCGAGGCATAAAATATAACCGGAATTAGTATTCCAAGTCGCCAATATTTCACTTTCCAAGTCGCCAATAATTAAATATGGCGACTTGAGGGCAGCGTGCAGCTATTTTTACACCAAATCCAGAAAATGAGCTAAAAAAAGAGACTCATACCAAAAATGATATGAGTCTCCAAAAAGCCTATAAAATCAAGCTTTCTATTTAGAATTTGCCCTCATCGGCTGCCTGTTCAACAGAAACGGCAACTGCTACTGTAGCACCAACCATTGGGTTATTACCCACGAAATTCTTCCGTTTAATAATATATTTCACTATGTCATGTAATGTTCAGTAATGATTTCAAATTAGCCTATTACACGCTATTACCTAAATATTATTATGCTTACCAATATTATTTTTTGAAATATGTTATTTTCTACAATGTTGTCCTGTCGTTGACTTTGCCTGATTCTGACATTATCACACTACACATACCATCAAGTGTCTAACACGTTTTTATTATATCATCACCATCTTTTTTTACAATACTAACGCTTATGAAATATACTAATAAAATAAGGTCAGTCTTTCCACACCATGATGATTCCAAGACTGACCTTAATGTCACTAATTCATATTCTGTTGCAATTCTTTTATGTTGTCCAAATCAGACAAATCCATTCCTTCATATCTCTCAACAAAATCTATCAATGTTGATTTACGAACCTTTAGACTACCTAACCGAAGTGCAGGTAATAGTTTTCTGTTAATCAGCTCATATACCAGATGCACATTCACCCCTAATACCGCTGCTGTCTCACGCACATTGTACAAAAGCTTTTCGTCTTTTAAATCCTTTTTATCCATTTTACACCAACCTTCCTAAATGTGTTCCTAAAATCGTATTTGCATCAGTTTTGTAAAAATTAATAAATCTAAAAAGCATCTGAATACTCATTCCCTTTGAGCCTTCCTCAATTCGTGCATAATGACATAAACTCATATCCATTTCCTCAGCCGCCTTCATCTGTGTCATTTTTCTTTTTTCACGTAAATCTCTTATATTATTTCCAATCACATATGGATCAAATTTAGTTCTGCTCACTTCTGCCACCTCCATCAATTAACATCCATACTCCTCTGCATGTGATATTTTTCTCTTACTCATAATAAATTATCTCCTTTACGATTTCGTATTGGAGAGCTCCGGCGCCTTCACTCTCGTGACGTGCTCTCTCAAGCACATGTTTATTGTATATTGTCATGGATGAATTGCCGACCGTGTTTACGCGACAATTTTGTCGTGTTAACACGACATTTGCATCTGCTTCTAATATACTTAAATATTTTTTACAGATAGGACTTCCGTTCGAAGCCAAAAAAAGAATCCATGCCTTTCCCGCATGAATTCATTTTATCGTTCCTTACGCATCCTTATATTCTATTTTTAATGGTGTATGGAATCAATATTTTCGGCTGTACAGAACTCTCATCATACACAATTATCTTCTTTTGAATAGCATTTAAATCTGTGAAATACGCTAAATACAGACTGAACAATTCCCAATATGTTTGATCCCAAATCAAAGCCTTTTCTTCACTCGCTTTTATAATACGTGGAAAAACATAATTTGTAGAAATCATTTTTTATTTGTGCTTTTTATTTCCGCTACCAGTTCTTCATACTTACGTTCGTCAATGATATATTTCCGTTTAATCAGTATATAAGCAGCTCCTATAGAAATTACCGGAACAGCTACAATTCCAAGACGCAATATAAATCTTTGTCCGGCATCTGCTGTCTGAATAAATTTATCTGCCTGTACAATTACATTTTCCGAAGTAAGTTCTCCTGTACCAGCTTTTATTTCTAATCCGGATATTTTCTGACTGATTGCATAAATATTGCTTATAATCAGTATTAACGCAACAACCGCCTGATCAACTGCACTTGCCAGCTTTGTTGCAAAAGATCTTACTGCTGAGATAATACTGTCATGTCGTTCATGAAACCGGACTTCATCATACTCTATGGTATTATTTAACATGACAATCATCGTCATATTGAATGCTCCCTGCGAAAAGAAGATTAGAAAACCGATGATATTCAGTAAAACAACACTTTTTGGTAAAATGTAGCCTACACTCATAAAAAGCATATACCCAATTACTGTAATGCTGGTAGCTGCAGTTATAATCTGATTTCGTGTGAATTTTGAGGAAAGCCACGCAAAAGATGCCTCTGATATCAGCGTTCCTAATCCATACATAATTGTAAACCAAAATACAAGACTGCCACCTACAGAATATCCAAATTCAAAATAAAAGAAATTCATTCCAATCATAATCAGAAGACCATTTCCGATTTGGAATAATAAACATGCAATTCCAATCACTATCAACTGATCATTTCTCAGGAATATATGAAACATATCTTTTAATGACAGTGTTCTCTTCTTTTCCGGTCGTTTTCTCTCTTTTACTCCAAACACTGTAAGTAGCTGGAAACCAATAAAACAAAAAGCAATCACAATCGCAGCCGTCCGATATGCCATAATCGCATTTCCAGCTACCATATCAGGGAGCAGACCTGCAACAGAAAACTGTCCGATACAGATAAAAATTCCCTGTACGGTTACCAGCCAGTTCCGTTCTCCAGGATCTGATGTAAGACTCGGCAGCATTCCCCAATATGCAATATCATTCATTGTGTAAGTCATTCCCCACAAAAGATATCCCACTCCAAAAAATGCAACAAATCCCCATCCTTCCGGCCTTACTGTAAACAAGCAGATAATTATCAGGCTGTTTAAAATTACTCCTATAAAAATCCAAGGTTTAAATTTTCCGGCTTTCAAATGCGAATTTTCAATAATAATTCCCATCATTGGATCATTAATGGCATCCCACAGCAGACACACTACCATAATTGCTGATATTACTGCATATTGGGCAACTGTCAGTTTCATCGTATATTGAATATATGTAAGAAGAAACATAGAGATAAGCGCATACGCCATATCTCTTCCGGTTGCTCCTATACAATAGCTCCATTTTGTGCGTTTATCCAATTTATTGTTTTCCATATACGACTTCCCCCTCTCTCTATTTCTTCAGCAGTCTTTTAAAAGCCTGCAGATATTTTTTATTTGCATTGTAAACTAACATATCGATTAACTTCGGAGTTGCAATTCCACCACTGGTTGCAATCAGTCCTTCCAGATTTCCTTCTTCGACTCCCATTTTTACCATTTTAAAGGCCGGGTCCCGCTCTGATTTTCCCCGAAGTATAATCTTAAGTCCGATATGTACGACTCCACGAACAAATTTTCCAAACATTGAGACATTTACCACATCCTGATAGGAATCGTAAACCGTATACTCTCCACGCTTTTTTTCTTTGTCATGTTTCGGTTCGCCGCCTAATAGCTGATAAAATTGTTCTGCACTGATTTCCATTCCATGTGGCTGCTCTCTAAAATAATCCGGAAACAGTTCTCTTTCATTTCTAAAATAACTATTTCCTACTACTTCCATATTCGCCTTTAATTGCAAATCATGTACCGATGCTCCGATACAGATCTGATATTTGCCGCTTAACATGGAAAAGGCTTTTTTCTCTACATCATAGACGGAAAAACTTCTTTCATCCAGCTCTAGTATAACTTCTTTTTCTTCTCCCGGATGCAGATATATTTTTTGAAATCCCTTTAGTTCTATATGGCTTCTGATAACATCTGATTCAATCGGGCAGATATATAACTGTGCTATTTCTGCTCCACTCACTTTTCCGATATTTTTAATTTTAAAACGAATTTGTATCTTTCTACCACTATATACTTCCGGTACATTCAATTCCGAATAGGAAAAAGAAGTATAGGAAAGTCCATAACCAAACGGATATTTTACCGGAACATGGAATGTCTCATAGTAACGATAACCTACAAAAATGCTTTCCCTGTATTCTACATCATCATTCGGAGGTGCAAAATATCTCCATGCCGGGGTATCTTTTTCTGAAAACGGAATTGTCTCTGCCAATTTACCGGATGGATTCACCTCTCCACTAATTAAGTCAGCAACAGATTCCCCTACAGCCTGTCCTCCGAGGTACATGTGAAGAATTGCTCCTACATTCTTTTCAAAACTAAAATCCATAGGCGCACCACCGAAACTAATTGCTGCAATATGATCTTTTCCGACAGTTTCTGCAATTTCAGCCAACAGCTCTTCCTGATTTTGAGGAATTTTAAGATTTTTCCTGTCGTATCCTTCTCCTTCGTAAGATTCTGTAAGACCGATAAAATATAGAATCACACAATCCTTTTTTCTATATTCCTGTTTCAGTTTTTCTATCGTATCCTGTAGTTGCTTTTCTCCTAATTCCTCCGTTTCATTCTGATATCCCTGTATATAAGTTACCTGATATCCTTTTTCACGTATTGCTTCAATCGCATTTGTCATCTTCGTCGGCTGGATATGACTGCTCCCACCTCCCTGAAACCGCATCTGCCTGGCAAGCTCTCCAATAATGATTACCTTCTTCTCTTTTCCAATTGGCAAAACACTATTATTTTTCAAAAGTACTGCACTTTCATTTTCCAGTTTACGTGCCACCTGATTCTGTTCTTCCATATCTACCTCATAATTTTCTTCTATATTTTTATGAAGTGATACAAAATTCTGCAGAACATTCTTAGTCCAGTTATCCAGTTCCTGATCCGTAATCCGGCCATCCTTATACGCTTCTTTTAACACATCTGTGTGGAAGCCTTTCGGATCTGGCATTTCCAGTGTCAGACCATTTTTCATACAGCTTACAATATCATTTGCTGCTCCCCAATCCGACACCACACCACCTTGATATTTCCATTCTTTTCTCAGAACATCTGTCAGTAAGTATTTATTTCTTGCTCCAAATTCGCCATTAATCCTGTTGTATGAAGCCATTACAGAAGTCGGTTTTGCTTTTTTCACAACTTCTTCAAAAGCCGACAGATATATTTCCCTAAGAGTTCTTTCATCAATCTGGCTATTGGATGTCATCCGTCTTGTTTCCTGTGAATTAACAGCATAATGCTTTAAGCTCGTACCTATTCCAAGACTCTGTACACCTTCGATATATCCCGTTGCCAGCTTTCCTGTCAAATACGGATCTTCACTGAAATATTCAAAATTTCTTCCGCATAAAGGAGAACGCTTGATATTGATTCCGCAGCCTAGCACAATGGATATCTGCTCTTTTTTTGCTTCTTTCGCAATCGCTTCACCCATCTTTTTAACAATAGCAGGATTCCAACTGCAGGCTATTGCACTTGCAGTTGGAAAACAGGTTGCTGGCTTACTGGTTTCAATATCCCCAACCTTTTCCTGCTCCAGTTTTCGAATCCCATGTGGTCCGTCTGTCATCATAATAGAGGGGATTTTTCCATTACAGTCATAAGTATGCCAGTCACCAACACCGCCTAAAAGCCGGATTTTTTCATCTATTGTTAACTGTTCACATATTTTATCAATGTTCATCTCTTTTCCTCTCTTTTGATCTCTTAATTGCATTTTATCTATTTCCGGCATATAATTATATTGATTTATCGTGTTTTATGTCAATTTATCGTGTTTTTGACAGGAGGAATCACCTATGTATAAAATGAAGTCAGACATCAATTTTTCACTCACACATGAAATGTTGGAAAATGCAGAAAATGAACGGATACATACATCTTATGCACAGGAGAAAGCAATTCTCGAATGTGTTTCAAACGGAGATATTCACGCATTGGAGAATACCTATTATTCACTCCCAACAACTGTTTACGGAAAGATGACCTCTTCCAATTCCAAATTAAAATTACTTTTTTATGCAAGTATTGCTAATACAACTTTAGTTACCAGATATGCCATCGAAGGAGGACTTAATGAGGAAACTGCTTTTTCCTTAAGTGATGTATATATACGAAAAATGGAACAATGTACCGATGTTGACGCTTTAATGAAATTAAATGAACAGATGGCTATTGAATTTACGCTTCGTGTTGCTGAAGCAAAAAAGACGCCAAAAAACTACTATTCACCAGCTATTTCTCACGTCATTGATTATATCTATCATGGTAAAAATAAAACTTTAACCTTAAATCAACTGGCATCTTTAGTTAATTTAACACCTAAATATCTGTCTGCCCTGTTCCATAAAGAAACCGGACAGACGCTTACTGTTTTTATCCATAAAGTTCTTATTGAAAAGGCACAGAATTTACTGGCACATTCCGACTATAGTCTGGGTGAAATCAGTAATTACTTGAATTTTTCATCTCAAAGTTATTTTATTTCTATTTTTAAGAGATACACTGGTATAACTCCCGGACAATATCGTAAAATGCATCGTCAGATTAGTTGGTAAAATAGAAAATAAAATAAGAATATCGATGATTAAACGTTACTATCGCCAGAACTTTTCTCGTCTTGAAGATAAAAGAAAGCTACCAGTTTTTCCGTATAATCAGCAATTTCTTTATCCGTAATGTTATCGGAATCATCAAATTGCTTTTGGATGCTCTCATTAAAATCCTCTTTGATTTCTTTCTTTGCATCTTTTTCCGAGAGTTCTAACAGATTCGCATAGTCCTTATCTCTTGTTTGTATAAAGACATTTATCCTTTGGATAAGTAATACTAATAAATCGACTCTTTGAAATCTATGACCTGCGAGGCTAAAAAATTTAACAAAGTATTTTTTCGCGTCAACAAACTAAAAAAATGTTGACGCGATGTTGACGCGGAGCTATTTAGATACCTCCTTTAATATGAGAATATAAAAAGAGACTTCCGTCTATATTTAAACGGAAGTCTCCAAAAAGCCTATAAAATCAAGCTTTCTATTTAGAATTTACCCTCATCAGCAGCCTGCTGTACAGAAACGGCAACTGCTACTGTAGCACCAACCATTGGGTTATTACCCATTCCGATAAGTCCCATCATCTCAACGTGAGCTGGAACTGATGAAGATCCTGCGAACTGTGCATCTGAATGCATACGTCCCATTGTATCTGTCATACCGTATGAAGCTGGTCCTGCTGCCATGTTGTCTGGGTGAAGTGTACGTCCTGTACCACCGCCTGATGCTACTGAGAAGTACTTCTTGCCCTGCTCGATACACTCTTTCTTGTATGTACCTGCTACCGGATGCTGGAAACGAGTTGGGTTTGTAGAGTTTCCTGTGATAGAAACACCAACGTTCTCGTGATGCATGATTGCAACACCTTCCTGAACATCATCTGCACCGTAACACTTAACTGTTGCACGGAGTCCATCTGAGTATGCATGCTCAGATACGATGTTGAGCTTAGCTGCCTTGTAGTCATACTGTGTCTCTACGAATGTGAATCCGTTGATACGTGAGATGATCTGTGCAGCGTCTTTTCCAAGTCCGTTAAGGATAACACGCAGTGGTTTCTGACGAACCTTGTTTGCCTTCTCAGCGATTCCGATAGCACCCTCAGCAGCTGCGAATGACTCGTGACCTGCTAAGAAACAGAAGCACTCTGTCTCCTCCTCGAGGAGCATCTTTCCAAGGTTACCATGTCCTAAACCTACCTTACGGTGATCAGCAACTGATCCAGGGATACAGAATGCCTGAAGTCCCTCTCCGATTGCTGCTGCAGCGTCTGCTGCTCTTCTACATCCTTTTTTGATTGCGATTGCTGCACCAACTGTGTATGCCCAGCAAGCGTTCTCGAAACAGATTGGCTGGATTTTCTTTACCTGATCGTAAACATCAAGTCCAGCGTCCTTTGTTATCTTTTCAGCTTCTTCGATTGAGCTGATACCATAGCTGTTAAGTACAGCATTGATCTGGTCTATTCTTCTTTCATATGATTCAAATAATGCCATTGTCGTTCTCCTTTCCTCTTATTCCTGTCTTGGATCGATGATCTTAACAGCACCCTGCTCTGGAGTTACACGACCGTATGATCCTGAAGCTTTCTCCCAAGCTGTGTTAGCGTCATCACCCTTTTTGATAAAATCTGTCATTTTTCCAAGAGAAACGAACTGGTATCCAATTACTTCATCGTTCTTGTCAAGAGCGATTCCTGTTACATAGCCCTCAGCCATCTCAAGGTAACGAACTCCCTTTGCCTTTGTTGCGTACATTGTACCAACCTGTGAGCGAAGTCCCTTTCCTAAATCCTCAAGTCCTGCTCCAACAGCAAGTCCATCATCAGAGAATGCAGACTGTGTACGACCGTAAACGATCTGTAAGAATAACTCTCTCATAGCTGTATTGATGGCATCACAAACTAAGTCTGTGTTTAATGCCTCAAGAATTGTCTTACCCTGTAAGATTTCTGCTGCCATAGCTGCAGAGTGTGTCATTCCTGAGCATCCGATAGTCTCAACTAATGCCTCTTCAATTACTCCATTCTTTACATTGAGTGAGAGCTTGCAGGCACCCTGCTGTGGTGCACACCAGCCTACACCGTGTGTAAATCCTGAAATGTCCTCAATTTTCTTAGAATGAACCCATTTTCCTTCTTCTGGGATAGGAGCTGGCTCATGTTTTGCGCCCTTAGCTACAGGACACATGTTTTCAACTTCCTTAGTGTAAATCATCTTAAGACTCCTTTCGTTATGGTTTTAACATACCCGATTTATTCTCTCATATTTTTTGTCATAAGTCTAGAGTATCATCGACAAAAAACAACAAAAATACAATATTTTTTCAAACAACATTACTATTTTTTAAGAACTACGTTGTCCTTGTCCTTGAAAATGTGGTTTGCAGGGATGACTCCGCGTACTCTTGAAAGCGGATAAATGTTTGAATTTCTTCCTATTACTGTTCCCGGATTGAGCACTGAGTTGCAGCCCACCTCCACATGGTCACCGAGCATAGCGCCGAATTTCTTGCGGCCGGTTTCAATCTCCTCTTTTGTATCGTAAACATCCTTTACGACTACAAGAGTCTTGTCGCTCTTTACATTTGATGTAATAGAGCCTGCGCCCATATGTGATTTGTAGCCCAGGATTGAATCTCCTACATAGTTGTAATGAGGCACCTGTACTGAATTAAAGATGATGACATTTTTAAGCTCTGTGGAGTTACCTACTACTGAGCCCTTTCCTACGATTGCACTGCCACGGATAAAGGCACACTGTCTGATTTCTGCATCCTCGCAGATGATGAGTGGACCGTGCAGATATGCGCTGTCAAATACTGTTGCGCTCTTTGCTACCCAGATATCCTCTCCTCTTTTCTCATAGATTTCAGGGTCGAGTGTTGGTCCTATCTCCTTGATGAAATCACTTATTCCGGCAAGTGCCTCCCATGGATAAGTGAACTGTGATAAATACTCCTTTGCGATTGTTTCATCCAGATTATAGAGGTTTGTTATTTTTGCGTTTTCCATTTTATATGTCCTTTCTTTTATTTGTTATGTGAAAATTATTGACCATTGTTTTAACTGTCATTTTAATATTTAAACTTAAATATAAGTATTAAACATAAATATAAAAATTCATATTAACTATAGATTTAATAATTAATTATAGGCAGAGCTACTCGCCGAACAGCTCATGCGCTGCCGCAAGTGCCGCCTCCGACACATCATCTGTCTGTGCACTCTCAGCTGCCATATCAAATCCTGCCAGAAATTCCTCTGGAATTCCCATCTCATCCATGGTTGTATTATCCATGGCTGCCTCATCCGAAACATCCTCTGCCGTGCTTTGTGCATCTGCATTTCTCTGTGCCTCTGTATTGCTCTGTACATCTGCCGTGCTCTGTACTTCTTCCTCACCCGGGTTATCGAAATCAAATGATATCTGGTCATTTTCAAACTTAAGGCATGTATCGAATACATTTCCCGCCTTGGAGGTGAAGCCTGTGACTTTCTTTTTGGTCTTTCCTGTAGTAAACAGCTCCGTGAGAATTTCCTCTGAAAGCTCCACCTTTGCCACAGTATGCCAAACATTGAAGCCGCACTCACACTCATATTTCCACTGTGTCTTTTTGAGAGGTCTGCCACACTTTGGACAGAGTACATTGGTCTCGATTGGCTTAGGCTTTTCGGGGAAATCAAAGGCTATATCTCCGTCTTCTGTGAGCTTTAGCGGTGCGTCAAACTTCATGCCTGTCTTTGAGACAAATCCTGATATAACTTCTGTCTTTCTCTTTGTCAGAAGCTCCTTAAGGACCGATTCCTTTATCTTGACGCTTGCAACCTTGCCCACCATAAAGCGGCAGCTCTCAGGATCATCACGTCTGTTGTTCTCGCATACAAAGCCAAACGGCGCCACCTGGATTTTGCCTCCGCACTTCGGACATACTACATCCTTCACTGTCTTTGGCTCTACATGGTCAAAATCAAACTGGACAGAGAGCTTCTTGTTTTCATCCTCCTTAAGCACCAGACACGCATCGAAGCGTTTCCCGCTTTTGGATTTAAAGCCTCGTATGGTCTCGGTCTTTTTATCATTAAGAAGCTGCTTTAGGTTTGCGGCTGTGATTGTCTTTCCCGCAATCTGTCCCACCGAAAAGCGGCAGCTTCCCGGCTCGTCACCCTTGTAGTTCACACATCCATAGCCAAACGATGTCTTTTTTATCTGACCACCACAAAGCGGACAGACGACATCCTTTATGATTTCGTCCTCCACATTATCAAAGTCAAATGCTACGACTGTGTGCATTTTCTCACTGCCCTCTGTGACAGGCTCCTTCTTTAAGACGAGGCATGCGTTGAAGCGCTTTCCCGATTTTGATTTAAAGCCCTTTATCGTCTCAGTTCTGCCGTTTGCCATGAGCTCTAAAAACTGTACCTGTGACAGCTGCTTGTCTGCTATCCTTCCAACGAAGAAATGGCAGCCATCCTCTGTCTGTCTGTTATAGTTTGCACATCGGTAGCCGTATGGCGATACATATATATCGCCTCCACAGTCCGGGCATACAATGCCCTCGACCTTTTGCGGCTTTACATTTTCAAAATCAAAGGTGGCTGATACCTTGTTCGTCTGTTCATCCTTGTTGAGCTTTAAGCATGCATCAAAGCGTTTGCCGCTCTTCGACTTAAAACCACGGATTGTGTCGGTGATTCCTTCCTCAATCAGCTTTTTGACCTGTTCCTCCGGAATATCAAGTCCTGCCACCTGTCCGATATTAAAATTACATCCTGATTTATCATTTTTGTAATTTGCGCAGCCATAGCCAAACGGTGTGGTCACTATCTCGCCGCCGCAAACCGGGCACTTGACACCTATCTTTCGTCTGGCCGCCGCACCTCTGGCATTTTTGCCTGCAAAGCTGCTGATACGGTCTGCAATCTCAGGGCGCAGATTCTGCTCAATCATCTTTTCTGTCTCTTTGCGGATAAAGCTCTCAAGCTTTCCCCTGTATTCCCAGAAATCCACCGTGCCCCTTGTAATTCCGTCCAGTCCCTTTTCCCAGTTGGCTGTCATCTTTGGATTAAGAAGTGCCGGAACTGTCATGTATACGACCTCAAACACCATCTCGCCAAGGCTTTCGGGTGTGAGTATCTGTGTCTTTTTGTTCAGATTCAGATATCCTATACGGACAAGCTTCTGGATTATCTCCGCTCTCGTTGCTGAGGTGCCTATTCCTGAGCCCTTTATCTGCTCACGAAGCTCCTCGTCCTCGATAAGCTGTCCTGCATTTTCCATGGCAAGCACCATGGAGCCTGATGTATAGCGCTTTGGCGGAGATGTCTTACCAAACTTGATATTATAGCCTTGGCATGCTATCTCATCACCCGCCTTTAGCTTATCGGCAAGCTCAAGCATCACCTTGGGATTTACGACTATCTCATCATTGCTGCCGTTTGCTGTGCTGTTTTCATCTGTACTATCTGCAGTTTCAGTGTTTTTACCAAGTATTCGTGCGTTTGATTCCTCAAACGACTTCTTTTTCGGCGGATTCGCCACCTGTAAATAGCCCTCGCTCTTTAGTACCTTTGATGATGCAAAAAAACTTTCCTTATCCACATCTACGACAAGCTTCACATTCTCATACTCTGCCGGTGGATAAAAAATACTAAGGAAACGCCTGACAATCAGCTCAAATACTGCTCTTTGAAGCGATGTAAGCCCCGAAAGCTCTGTAAGCTGACCTGTCGGAATGATAGCATAGTGGTCTGTTACCTTGCTGTCATCCGTGTACTGCGTATCAGCTATGTTGGCATATATCCTCTTTTGCATAATATGCTCCACAAAGTCTGCTGTCGGTTCAAAACCTTTAAGCCTACTTATATTTTTTCCAATCTCCTTTGCCACAGCGCTTGAGAGCACCCTGGCATCTGTTCTAGGATAGGTGGTGAGCTTTTTTTCATACAGATCCTGAGCCACCTGTAATGTCTCATCAGGGCTGATTTTAAACTTCTTTGAGCACTCTGCCTGCAGCTCCGCCAGGTTGAAAAGAAGCGGTGCTCTTTTTTTAGTAATATTCTTAACTATAGATTTAACTTTCGCCTGTTTGCCGTTTAATTCTTCAATTAAAGCGAGTGCATCTTTTTCCTCTTTGAAGCCGTTTTCCTTGTATAAAAGCGGTGATTCAAAGTACCTTGAGCCTTCTACAGCCTTCCACTCTGCCTCTACACCGGCATCCGTAAACCTGCCGATTACCCTGTAAAACGGAGTCTCCTTAAAGTTTCTGATTTCACGCTCACGGATTACTACCATTCCAAGCACACAGGTCATCACTCGTCCGACCGCGATTGCCGTGTACGAGCGTGTACCCGCTGCATCGTTTAGCAGATTACCGTATTTGACCGACATGACACGCGAAAAGTTGATGCCCATCGCATAGTCCTCGATGGTACGCATGATGCCGCTCTTTCCGAGGTTTGCATACGCACTCATCGGCTTTGCCTCTTTTATGCCTCTTAGAATTTCCTCCTCAGTCTGCGAATCTATCCAGACTCGAAGCTCCTCCATGCCTTCCCTGACACCACCAAAGTTTCTGATATTCTCCTCGATGGTCTGTCCTTCTTTTCCGGCATCACCTGCCCAGTAAACTCTGTCAATGTCCTCTCTCTGCAAAAGAGCGTGCACAATATTGTACTGCTTGCGCACGCTGTCTATCACATCATATTTGTATTCCTTTGGCAGAAACGGCAGATCCTCAAGACGCCATTTCTTGTATTTCATGTCGTAGGACTCAGGGTAGACCAGCCCGACCAGATGTCCCACGCACCATGAAATCACATATTCTCCATTTTCTATATAACCGTCATTGCGTCCGCTCACCCGCAGCACCTTCGCAAATTCCTGTGCCACGGATGGCTTCTCTGTTATTATCAGTGATTTTCCCATAAGCTCCTCTATAATTCATTCATGTTGATGAGCTTGAACCTAGGGTCTCTGACCACATAGCTTTGCAGTGCAGGTTCAAAATCCGTTGCCGAAAACAGATAATAGTCATCAGATGTAAGCCTTGCCTGATCCATAGCCATAGCCATATTCTCGCACATATCCATGGTCATCATTGGCTTGTCCCAGTTGCAGAAGCCGATGATGCTCCTTCTATCCTCGCTCTGAGCCACGATGTCTATGCGGCCTGTCTTTCCAATCCATGTACCCAAACGCTTTATGGTAAACGGAAGCTGTCCCATCTGATTTAGTATAAGCAGATACTCTGTGCAGACCTCCCTGAAATATCTCTCAAGATATGCATCAAGCTCTTTTTCTATATATGTATCATAAAACTCTTCCGGCGAAAGCAGATACAGATTAGACATATTCGGATAGACAAACTTAAACCAGAAATTAACAAATGTGTCTTTTATCTGATATACGCCCTTCTTGGCATTTTCCCATCCGCCGGTCTCAAATGAAACTACCTTTTCCACTATATTGAAGGCGGCAAGATTCTTTAAATATACGCTGATTTTGGCACGTGAAAATCCTGTCGCATGGAAAATATCATTGAGCTTGTTCTCACCTCTTGCGATTGCTGCAAGTATTGTACTATATGCAGAAAGCTCTCGAAGCTCTGAGGATATAACAGCATCCGCCTCACCATACAGTGCTCCCGATGGTGTCAATACGAGCCTGCATATATTATCCTTAAAGGATTTAGCTACATCCCACTTATCCAGATATGCCGGAACTCCACCGATTGCTCCGTAAATTCTCACGATTTCCGCGACCGGAAGACTCTCAAAATGTCTTACAACCTCAAGGAAATTGAGCGATTCAAGCTTCATTTCGACTCCCTTAAACTGCTCTGCTGCCTCTTGTGTAGCCCAGACTGTAGATGATGTGGCAAGTATTATAAGTACAGGTCCCGGATACAGCTTGTGCTTTTTAAGCTTTGCAACTGCTTCCATAAATGATGCATCCCTCTTTGCCACAAACTGTGCCTCATCGATTATCACGACAAGCTTGGAAGGGCCTCCTGATTTGATTCTCGCGAAGTACTCCTCATATGTCTGTCTGCTCAGGCTCACCTTGTACTGACAGCTTATCTCCTCCCCCATCATCTCAAGCTGATGCTCTGGCGATGCCTGTCTGCATCTGTAGTAAAAGAATTTCTTTCCGTCACAAAATTCCTTTATGAGCTCCTCCTTTTGACAGCCTCTCCTTCCGTAGAGCACTACGAGCTGGTTGCCCGACTCTTTATAGAGCTGCTCAAGTTTCTCCAAATCTGTGTGTTTTGCCTTCATAATATTCCTCCAAAATAATCAACTGAAAATATTATATCACAATTTAACACATATACAAATAGATTTTAATTATAATTTCCGAGCTCCTATTGTAGCTTTCACTTTATTTCTGACAAACATATAGCAGATAGCCTGCATGATGATTGTCGCTATCCATGAACCGGGATATGATATAAACAGGAAAAACAACGCCCTGTGGCTTGGAAACAGACCATATATCCAGATAATTCTGACTCCGACTGTTCCTATTATAGAAAGTATCATAGGTACAGTTGAGTATCCCATTCCTCTTAGTGCTCCCGGAAAAAGATCCATGATTCCACATAGGAAATATGGGATTGTAGTAATCGAAATAATCTCAAGTCCTGATTTAATTACCTCACTATTACTTGTATATATGCCAAGTATCTGTGTTCCAAATATGTATGAGGCACTTCCCATCACAAGTGCTACCGCTGTCGTGAGAAACAGACAGTCTATCAGTACCCTGTCCATTCGCTTTTGTTTTCCTACTGCATAGTTCTGGCTTGTGAAGCTCATGCAAGCCTGTGTGATTGAGTTAACCGATACATACAAAAAGCCAAGTATATTGTTTGCCGCCGTATATCCTGCCATGGCTATTGAGCCAAAGGAATTGACTGATGACTGCAGCATGGCATTTGAGACATTTATGACTGTGCTCTGTATGCCGGCCGGAATTCCCACCTGAAATATCTGAAGCATATATTCCTTATCAATCGCAAGCTTATTAAAGCAGAGCTTATAGCTGGTATCTGCTTTGCTCAAACAGTATAATACAAGTACGCAGGAAACAAACTGCGAAACAATTGTACCGATTGCAACACCTGCAACCCCCAGTTTGCACACTATTACAAAAAACAGATTGAGCAGTGCATTGATACAGCCTGAAATAATCAAAAAGATAAGAGGTCTCTTTGTATCGCCGACAGCACGCAAAATCGCCGCACCATAGTTATAAAGCATAAAAAACGGCATACCGCAAAAATAAATCCTCATATAAATAGTGGAAAGACCTATGACATCATCCGGTGTACCCATGATTTCCAGCGCACCCCTTGTAAAAATGACACCAACTATACCCATCACAATACCACTTATGAGTGCAATCATAATAGCGGTGTGCACCGTCTTAGACATCTCCTCATCCTTGCCTGCCGCATAAAATCGGGCAGCGAGCACATTCGCACCAAGCGATATACCAATAAACAGATTGACAAACACATTGATAAGTGCCGTAGTCGAGCCAACAGCCGCAAGTGATTTGCTGCCACTAAACTGTCCCACGACAATAATATCCACCGCATTGAATGCCAGCTGTAAAATACCCGAAATCATAAGCGGCAACGCAAATGAAATAAGCTTATCCATTATTGAACCGTTCACCATATCAATTTCATACTTATTATTCTTCACTTGTATCTACCTCTAAAATATTATTCTCCTCAGATTATCTATTCTACCACGATAAAATATAAATTCAAGCATAACAATTAAGCCCCCGAGAATAATAAACCTAACAAACCTAACAAAAAAGAGTCCCTTTTAAGGGACTCGACTTTTGAAAATTAAAATCACAGAGTGAGGATTTTCCGTTCAACGCACTGCCTTCACCGGAGAGTACACAGTATGTTCCGAAGAAAAAATATGAACTGCCACGGGTTTCCAATAGGTCAAATGACAGTTTAGACTTGCAAACTACCATAACCTATCTGTAAATAATCCCGTGGCTAACTTCATATTTTTTCTAAGGAATACTACTGTGTGCTCCCCCGGTGCTCACAGCCCACAATCGGAAAATCCGCCCTCCTTAATAAATATTCCAATTAATTGCTAAATCTACTTCTTTGTGATGTAACCCTGTGCCTTAAGAAGCTCTGCACAAAGCACTGCTCCACCTGCTGCACCACGTACTGTGTTGTGTGAGAGTCCGACGAACTTCCAGTCATAGACTGTATCCTCTCTGAGACGTCCGACATTGATTCCCATACCATGCTCATAATCCACATCAAGTGCAACCTGAGGACGATTATCCTCTTCACAGTATCTGATGAACTGCTTTGGTGCGCTTGGAAGCCCAAGCTCCTGTGGTACTCCGCTGAACTTCTCGAGTGCCTCGATGAGCTGCTCCTTTGTAGGGTTCTTTTTGAACTTGACAAATACAGCTGCTGTATGTCCGTTTAATACAGGAACACGGATACACTGGCATGTGATAACCGGTGACTCTGCAGGAACAATCTGTTTCTTCTCATCATCCACATATCCCCAGAGACGAAGTGGCTCTTTCTCGGATTTTTCTTCCTCTCCACCGATGAATGGAATGATGTTTCCAACCATCTCAGGCCAGTCCTTGAATGTCTTTCCGGCACCTGAGATAGCCTGATATGTTGTAGCAACAACCTCATATGGCTCAAACTCTTTCCATGCTGTAAGAACCGGAGCATATGACTGGATTGAGCAGTTTGGCTTTACTGCTACGAAGCCTCTCTTTGTACCGAGACGCTCCTTCTGATATTTGATAACATCCATGTGCTGTGGGTTGATTTCAGGTACAACCATTGGCACATCAGGTGTCCATCTGTGGGCACTATTGTTTGAAACTACAGGAGTCTCTGTCTTTGCGTAGTCCTCCTCGATCTTCTTGATCTCGTCCTTTGACATATCAACGGCTGAGAATACGAAGTCAACCTGTGAAGCAACCTCTTCTACCTCATTGACGTTCTTTACGATGATTTTCTTAACGGCCTCAGGCATTGGTGTGTCCATTTTCCATCTATCACCAACGGCGTCCTCGTATGTCTTGCCTGCACTTCTTGGGCTGGCTGCAATTGTTGTTACCTCAAACCATGGATGATTCTCTAAGAGAGAAATAAATCTCTGTCCTACCATTCCTGTTCCACCGAGGATACCTACTTTAAGCTTTTCACTCATTACTCTAATCTCCCTATCTTCTAGATTTTCTTCGACCATGTCATACACTATACTTTAACATTAAAATGAGATTCTGTCCGTCCGTCGCGTACAACTGTCTTTATAGGAAATATATTACTTGAAACTCTAATGAAAAACAAGGAAAAAACTATATTAAATTAATAATTTTTCTTCCTGTTTTTTATAAAATATGCACAAAAACTACACTTCATCCTGCCAATTTGACTTCATATACTCGTCGTAAACGGCGATTACCTTGTCCATTGCTGTCTTTGATGGTGCACCAACTGTACACCTTGTGCTGACACAGGTTTCCATTGAAATGGCATCATATACATCCTCCTCAAATACCGGAGAGATAGCCTTGAGCTCGTCGATGCTCATATCGTCGATTGCAATGCCCTTGTCGATGCAGTAAAGCACTATTCTTCCTACAATACCATGTGCATCCCTGAACGGTACACCCTTTTTAACGAGATAATCAGCTGCATCTGTGGCATTTGTAAAGCCATTGTTTGCACTCTTTCTCATCACGTCCTTGTTAAACTTCATTGTATCAATCATTCCTGTAAAAAGTGCAATACATCCCTTTGCAGTGTCGAATGCATCAAATGCCAGCTCCTTATCCTCCTGCATATCCTTGTTGTACGCAAGCGGAATACCCTTCATGGTGGTGAGAAGCGACATGAGCGCACCATATACACGGCCTGTCTTTCCTCTGACAAGCTCTGCTATATCAGGATTTTTCTTCTGTGGCATGATTGAGCTTCCTGTGCTGTACGCATCGTCAATCTCAACAAACTGGTACTCGTTTGAATTCCATATGATAATTTCCTCAGAAAAACGTGACAGATGCATCATGATAGTTGAAAGAGCCGATAAAAACTCAATCAGATAATCTCTGTCTGACACACCATCCATACTATTAAGTGTCGGTCCGTAAAAATCCAGAAGCTGTGCTGTATAGTCCCTATCAAGCGGATATGTAGTGCCTGCGAGTGCTCCTGAGCCAAGCGGACAATAGTTCATTCTCTTATATATATCGCACAGTCTTGATCTGTCTCTCTTAAACATCTCAAAATATGCGCCCATATGGTGAGCCAGAGTGATTGGCTGGGCCTTCTGCAGATGTGTAAAGCCCGGCATGATAGTCTGTGTGTTTCCCTTCATAATCTTAAGGATAACAGCTAAAAGCTCCTTAAGCTCATTATCAGTCTCCTTCACTGTCTTTCTGGTGAAAAGGCGCATGTCAAGAGCTACCTGATCATTTCTGCTTCGGCCTGTGTGAAGCTTCTTTCCTGTGTCACCAAGCCTGTCTATGAGTGTAGCCTCAACGAAGCTGTGGATATCCTCATACTTTGAGCTGATTTCAAGCTCCCCTGACTCTACCTCCTTAAGTATCTGCTTTAGGCAAGCCACTATATCATTGCTCTCTGCCTGTGAGATGATGCCCTGCTTTCCAAGCATCGTGACATGGGCGATGCTGCCCTCTATATCCTCTTTATAAAACTTCTGATCAAATGAAATGGACGCATTGAAATTGTAAACGAGCTGATCTGTCTCCTTTGTGAAACGTCCTCCCCATAACTGTGCCATGAGATTCCTCCTTGATTATTAAATGATGATTTATTTTCACGGTATCATAAACCATTGAATAAAACCAAAGTGTGATACCGCCGTCTGCCCTATACAGCCGCTTTACTGTGCTAAATTATATAATAATTTTTGCTGTCACGCAACCACAATTTCACCCACGTGCTGCAATCTCTCTGTCACGCTGCTCCTTGGAAAATACACAGCCGCAGTAGTACTGCCTGTACATATCATACTGCTTTGATATCTCCGTGGACTTTTTATAGCCCTCTTTCTTCTTAAAATCAGAGAAAAGATATCGCACTCCATATTGGCTCTCTAAGTCTCTTCCTATCTCATTGAGCTTTTCGGCATTCTTCAACGGGCTGATGGAAAGTGTCGTAGTAAAAAAATCAAAGCCATGCTCACTTGCATACTGTGCACTCTCCTCAAGACGCAGCCTGTAGCACTTAAAGCACCTCTCCCCGCCCTCAGGCACAGCCTCCATGCCGCGTGCCATATCGTAAAAGCGCTTGGTGTCGTACACACCCTCCACAAAGTGAACCGGATTTTTCACCGGAAACTCATCTATAAAGCGCTTCTGCTCCTGTGCTCTCATGTGATACTCCTTAGGCGGGTAAATGTTTGGATTGTAATAAAATACCGTCACCTTAAAATACTCCGAGAGCGTCTGTATGCAGTATGTGCTGCACGGTCCACAGCAGCTATGAAGCAGAAGACGTGGAGTGCAGTTATTGTCCATGCAATTTTCTTTTATTAAATCTTCCATTAATTTTTGATAATTTATTTTGTTTGCCATATTATATTATTTCTTTCTTTTCTGCATATTTACTATTCTGATTAATTACTATTTCTGATATAAGCTGCATAATACGAACAAGGGCCGGAAGTCTCCTCCCGGCCCGGCTCATACTAATCCTCTTCTTCATATCCGAACATTAGTCTAAAAATCTTTTTTCCTGTTTCAGTCTTGAATATGCGCTTGTATGCCTTGTCGATTGCACGGTTTCCCGCATCATCCTCATACAGATTTACGAGGAAATCAGCCTCAACGAGTATCTGATAATCAAGACCATCTATATTGTCATATGTGTGATGGTGACCTATGAGAAAACATATTCTTTCAACTATGTAATTCTCGAAGCCAAGCTGTGAAAGCATCTTCTGGGCGATTATCGGTCCCTCCTGCTCCTGAAGCTTCCCATCGCACCTGCCATACTTCTCCTCTGCTACACGTATGCCGATATCGTGTGTGTAAGCCGCTGCCTCAAGTATAAAAAGCGAGGCATCATCAAGCTCCTCTCCTATACCGATAAGCCTTGCATAGCTGTGCACCTTGGTGAAATGTTGGATTCTCTTTGGATCGCCATCATAGTAGGCAATCATATCCATAAACAAGTCGTCTAACTGTTGTTTACTATAACTGTCACTATCCATTTAATATATTTTTCTCCTGATAATATGTTAATTAGTCTCATTGCCGGCTTTGCACCGACAATGATAACATACTACAAAGCGATCATTTTTTCAATATTTTTACACAAATATTTCTTATTTTTTGCGAACACTACTTTGCATCCCGGAAAAATCCCCTGAATGCGAATTCTGACAAAGGCTTCTTGTAAAGCAGCTCTCCTATCAATATCTCAAACGCCCCGCCTGCAAAAATAGCAATATAGCCTAGCAATGCCACCACCGGGAGTCCAAGCTTAAAAACAGCATTAGAAACCGGCACAAACGCTGCTCCTGAAAACACAGTAAAAACGCCCATAAACAAAACCATGAATACGATAAAGCCAAGTACATAATACTTATAGCATATGCTTGTGTACAGATATACTATAAACAGTACAACATCAAGCGTAAAAAGTGTGTAAATAAGCTGCGTCTTATCTGCCACTCCATACTGTATCAGAATGACTCTTTCTACCACCAGAAATGTAAAAATAACAAGATTGATTACCGTGCTTGACATCACCGGAATGTATATCTGCAGCTTCTTTTTCAGTGATGTGGACTGGATAAGCTCTGACACATCCATCGACATGATGAGCTGGAATGTGAACATACCACTCATCATAAAGTATATCCCGCCTATGATTGTAGTTCCTTTGCTCATTATATCGGATGCAATTCCGATTACTGCAAAGAATACAAGCATGATCACATTCAACTTCAGTTTGTAGCCATATCTCAACAATTTAAATCCTAATTTAATATCTTTAAGCATAATATTTCTCCTTTTCAAATATACTTCCAATTTAAAATACCTCTACACATCAAAATATGATCTGCGGATACGCACCATCATATGATAATATGTCGCTGCTATCACTCCTACAAGCACCACTGCTAACACAGGTGCGATAAACCACATTCTCCCGCCATAGATCAAAACAGCTATACTACCTGCAATTGCCGGGAAGATAACTATAAGCGCCAGCAGATAAATATACATTCCCATATCCATGTATCTGAATATATTTAATGAGCCAACAGAAACAATTGAAGATATCATAATAATGTCAAATATCGACCAGATATTAACTCCAAATTTAATAAATGGTATTGAAGCAATAAGTACTGTAATCCCGATACGAATCGGCCTTACAATTATATCCACAAGGACTGCATTTTCAAAGTACTTTACCCCATTAAACCCTGTCTTTAAAAAATGCATGCCAAATGCATTCTTCTTGCACATACAGCCGAAGCAGAAATAGTCCTGCACCACCTCGCACATCATATAAAAATCATAAACAATTACTATAACTCCTATCCATGCCCAGATTGTTTTCGAACAGGCAATTAGCATTGATGTAAAAATTGCTAAAAGCGGAATCAGTATATTTGTTATAAGACGATACTTGAGATTAGTCATAACACGGTAATCCCTGATGTATGTTAGAACTTCATTCTTTGCTTTGTTATCTTTTTTATTAATTGTTCTTTCAGTATCATATTCCTGTGAAAACATTTTTTCATTCATACTTCCTGACTTATTTTCCATAACACCTCACCCCGCACTAGCGCATCACAATCTTTGTGTTATTTTTCATGACCGCAACGCTTATCTGGTAAAGTGTCGGAATCTCCTTTGTCACATTAATTCCTGCGAGCTTATCTATATTTTCCGCTAAGCATATGCCCTCGAAGCCATACGGATTTTTGGTCATTGAATAAAGCACCTTACCGGCAGCCTCTGTATCTGCTGCATCGCCTTTAATCAGGATATATTTTTCCTTCAAATCCTCAACAAAGCCCTGCTCCACAATCTGTCCGTTTTCCATAATAATGGCATAATCGGTGATATTTTCCATATCAGAGATATTGTGCGTAGAGAAAAATACGCTATGTTTCCCGTTGCCCTCATGGATATACTCACCAATCATCTGGCACAGCTTATCTCTCATCAGCGGATCAAGTGGCGATGCCGGCTCATCCAGCAAAAGAAGGTCTGTCTTTCGCGCCATGACTCCTGCCAGCATGAGCTTCATCTTCATACCATCCGAAAATGAGCTGTTGGCTTTCTTCATATCAATGCTGCCATGTGAAAATATTGCAAGCTCCTCACAATATCTGTGAAAATCCTCTGCAGAAAAGTCATCGAACATCAGCTTACTGATTTCCTCGATATCCTTAACTGTCCACTGTGGCAGATAATACTTGCCTGGACCAGTGTAGCCTATGCGGTTTTTAATATCTCCCGAGTTTTCCTTCTGTTTGTCGGAATACTGTCCGAAATAAGTGATGTCACCTTTATAGTCAAGCCTGATTCCTGCTAAAATATTTAAAAGTGTTGTCTTTCCTGCTCCGTTTTCTCCGATTAAGGCTGTGGCAAAGCCCTGCGGTATTGCGAAATTCTCCACATCCAGTGTGAAGTTTTTAAGTTTCTTTGTGATTTTTGCTGCCTCAATTGCATTCTTTGTTGTCATTTCCATTCCTCCTGACTCGTTTTCATATCATTATTTAAATATGAACTAATTCTTACTTCAATTATAACTACCCATAATCACTTCATTAAATAAATCTTGATATAATTTGTGCTACAAACTCCATTAATAGCTGACCTAATGCTGTCATCACTATATTTATTATACTCATAACCAATCTACTCCTGTCATTCTACATCAAGTAACGCCTCAAGCATTCCCTTAAGCTCGTCGTTCGAGATTCCGGCCACCTCAGCCGCGGCTATCGCGTCTGTCAGCGACTCCTCCACCTTGCGCAGGTGCTGTTCCTTTATCATCTCACTGTCCTGTGCATTGACATAAAAGCCCTTGCCCTGCGCCGCTGTGATAAGCCCCTCATCTGCAAGCTGCTCATAAGCCTTCATCGTGGTTATCACACTGATTTTCAGGTCCTTTGCCAGCCCTCTTATCGACGGAAGGAACTCCCCCTGCTCATACCTGCCGGCCAAAATATCTGTCTTGAAGCTGTCCGCTATCTGCTGATAGATGGGCACTCCTGAATTTTGCATCAGCTTCATATGCTACCTCCGTACTGTATTTATTAACTGTTTATGTGTTATATATACACTATATACATTTTAATGTCAATACCTTTCTATAATTATCTCTCTAAAAATGTCAACTCAAAATTTTGATTTGACATACACCCTTATATCTGATAATATAATATAGCTTGCCGATATGGCTCAGTAGGTAGAGCGACGCACTCGTAATGCGTAGGCCACCGGTTCGATCCCGGTTATCGGCTTCATACATAAAAAACACCTCATTCAAAAATGAATGAGGTGCTTTTTTTATTACAAAAATCCCCTTGACATTTATAAAAAATATATTAAAATTATCTCGTTGGTTTATTTTTAGTAAACAAAAAATCTATTATTAAACCTACAGTAAATATAACGTAAAATGTATTAGAAAAGGAAGTAAACATGGATATCGGACATCGTATGAAGGAGCTTCGTATCCAGTACGGACTTACCCAGCAGGAGCTAGCTGACAGGGCTGAGCTGACGAAAGGATTTATCTCCCAGCTTGAGCGAAATCAGAATTCACCGTCAGTCGGCACCCTGCTTGATATCATCCAGTGCCTGGGTATGACACCGGCGGAGTTTTTTACGGATTCGGAACCTGAGCAGATTGTATACAAGGCAAACGACTATTTCGAGAAAATTGACGAGGGAAAAAACAGCAAGGTGGAATGGATCATTCCAAACGCACAGACCCGCTCCATGGAGCCTGTCAGGCTCACTCTTCATCCGGGTGGCAGTTCTGAAATATATCTGCCTCAGGAGTGTGAGGAGTTTGGCTATGTGATAAAGGGCACAGTGAAGCTTTGCTATGGTGGCAAGGTGCACACCGTAAAGGCCGGTGAGTCATTTTATTTTAAAGCCGGTAAAAAGCATTTTATTGAAAATAAGTCTTCAAAGGATGCCATGCTCATATGGGTCAGCAATCCACCGAGCTTCTGACAATCCCCCTGCCGAAGCTCTTTTATAGGGCTGTAATTACTGCTGGCCGCATTTTTAGTGTGTACAGCAGCAAATTATAAACATACAGGTCCTGCCAGTACTATAATTACATGAGAAAGGTTTACACCATGGGAAAGAAATTAATTGATTTTATTGATATCACAAAGTCATACAACGGCAATGTTGTACTCGACGATTTAAATCTATACATCAGAGAGAATGAGTTTCTGACGCTGCTTGGACCATCCGGCTGCGGAAAGACCACTACGCTTCGCATGCTCGGCGGCTTTGAGACCCCGGACAAGGGAAAAATCATGTTTGATTCAAAGGACATCACAAATGTGCCTGCAAACGAGAGAAATCTGAACACTGTTTTCCAGAAATACTCTCTTTTCCCTCATATGACAATAGCTGAAAACATCGCGTTTGGTCTCAAAATAAAGAAAAAAAGCAAGGCTTACATAGATGACAAAATAAAGTATGCATTAAAGCTCGTCAATCTCGACGGCTTTGAAAACCGCTCTGTGGATTCTCTTAGCGGAGGCCAGCAGCAGCGTATTGCTATCGCAAGAGCTATTGTAAACGAACCTAAGGTACTGCTGTTAGACGAGCCGCTTGGTGCTCTCGACTTAAAACTGCGCCAGAGCATGCAGTATGAGCTCATCCGCCTCAAAAACGAGCTGGGTATCACCTTCGTCTACGTCACACACGACCAGGAGGAGGCGCTTACTATGTCTGACACCATCGTAGTCATGAATCAGGGCTATATCCAGCAGATTGGCACACCGGAGGACATTTACAATGAGCCTGAAAATGCCTTTGTCGCTGACTTTATCGGGCACAGTAATATCATCGACGGTGTTATGATAAAGGATAAGCTTGTCGAGATACTCGGTGTAAAGATGCCTTGTGTGGACGAGGGTTTTGGTGAGAACACTCCTGTCGATATAGTCATCCGCCCTGAGGATGTGGAGCTGGTGCCTGCGGAGGACGGCTACATGCAGGGCGATGTCGTGTCAAATATCTTCAAGGGAGTGCACTATGAGCTTGAGGTAAAGGCTAACGGCTACGACTGGATGGTACACACCACCAAATATGTAGAGGTCGGCAGTCATGTGGGTATCAGGGTGATTCCATTTAACATCCAGGTAATGCACAAGCCTGAATCCTCAGATGAAAAGGCGGTGGAGATAGATGTCTAAAATAAAAAAACAGCTGCTCGCAGGGCCGTACCTCATATGGATTATCGGATTTATCATACTTCCGCTTTTCATGATTGTGTACTATGCATTTAAAGGCTCTGACGGAGGCTTCACATTTGAATATGTGGCTGCAATAGCACAGCACACCAATATCAAGGCACTGCTTTTATCCCTACGGCTTGGAATCATATGCACCATAATATGCCTGGTGCTGTCCTATCCGCTTGCGATGATTTTAAACGGCTTAAAGATTAAAAACCAAAGCTTTGTGGTATTTGTTTTCATGCTTCCTATGTGGATGAACTTTATGCTTCGAATACTCGCATGGAAGCAGCTTTTGTCCAAAAACGGTGTCATCAACTCGATACTCACCACTCTCGGACTGCCGGGCTTCAACATCATGAATACCTCCGGAGCAGTCGTGCTTGGCATGGTCTATGACTTTCTGCCATTCATGCTGCTGCCTATATACAACTCCATGACCAGAATCAAAAACGACTGGATTGAGGCGGCTCTTGACCTCGGTGCAAACAAAGTCACAATATTTTTCAAGATTATACTGCCACTTACAATTTCCGGTGTCATAAGCGGAATCGTAATGGTTTTCGTACCATCACTCACATCCTTTGCCATCTCACAGATACTCGGTGGCGGCAAGGTCCTGCTCATCGGAAATATCATAGAACAGGATTTCGTCCATGGCTCGCAGTGGGGCGCAGGAAGCGGTCTCTCACTCGTGCTCATGGTATTCGTATTAATCAGCATGGCACTCGTCAATCTGTTTGATAAGGAAGGAGACCAGAGCGCATTATGGTAAAAAAAATAGCATCAAGGATATATATGGGACTGATTTTTTTGTTCCTGTATCTACCTATCGTTGTATTAATAGTACTCTCCTTCAACAACTCCAAATCCAAGGTTAAATGGGGAGGCTTCACGCTCGACTGGTACATAAAGTGCTTTCAGAGTGAGCGGATTATGTCGGCATTTTCTACAACACTGCAGATTACGCTGCTTGCAGCTGTGATTTCTACAATAATAGGAACTCTCGCAGCCATGGGTATTAGCGCCATGAAGAAACGTAACCAGACAATCTATCTGGGCGCTACAAACATCCCGATGCTCAATGCAGATATCGTGACCGGTATCTCAATGATGCTTTTGTTTGTAAAATTCATGAATCTGGGCTTTGTGACAGTGCTTATCGCACACATCACGTTCAATATCCCTTATGTGATACTCAATGTGCTTCCAAAGCTCAAGCAGACCAACAAATACACCTATGAAGCCGCACTTGACCTGGGCGCATCACCTCTATATGCATTTTTCAAGGTCACCTGGCCTGAAATAAGCCCCGGAGTGTTCTCCGGCTTTATGATGGCGGTCACAATGTCACTCGATGACTTCTCCATCACCTACTTTACGAAGGGTGCCGGAGTAAACACACTCTCAACCATGCTCTACACAGAGCTAAAAAAGGGTGTAAAGCCGGAGCTGTATGCTCTGTCAACCATACTTTTCTTCACAGTGCTGCTGCTTTTGGTTGTGATAAACATCAACTCAAACCAGATACCTGTCAGCGCTGCAAAGAAGCCTGCAAGGGCTAAAAAGCTGCGCATCGTAAAGCGTAGTGTGAGCATCGCAATTGTTGCAGTACTCGTAATCGGCTGCTTTTCGGTATTTACGATAAGCGCCGGAGGCACGAACAATGACAATGCCATAACAGTGCTAAACTACGGTAAATACATCGATGAATCCGTGATCGACAGCTTCGAGCAGGAAACCGGAATCACCATTAAATACGAGGAATACGAGGAGCCTGAGGAGATGTACACGAAGTACAAGTCCGGTGCCATCGATTACGATGTCATCTGCACCTCTGACTACATCATCGAAAAGCTCATAAGTGAGGGTGAAGTCAACAAGATAGACTACAGCTCAATGCCAAACTATCAAAATGTAAATCAGAATATAATTGATATGTCCGCATCCTTTGACCCGACACATGAATACACTGTGCCTTATTTCTATGGCACACTCGGCATATTATACAATAAAAAGCTGGCTGATGCATCAGACCTAAATACCTGGGACTGCCTGTGGAACGGCAAATACAAGGACAACATGATTATGATTAATTCTGTCCGTGATGCCTTTACTCCTGCCCTTCGCACACTTGGCTACTCGATAAACGAGACAGACACAGCAAAGCTCGATGAAGCATTTGATATACTGAACAAACAAAGCAGTGATGTGCTCGCCTACTACGTGGATGAAACCTGTGATGAGATGGTTGCTGAAAATGCGGCAATTGCAGTGTGCTACTCCGGTGAGGCAGCTGCCGCCATGGCTGAAAACGATAACCTGGACTATATCGTGCCAAAGGAGGGCTCAAACCTCTGGATTGACTCATGGTTTATTCCAAAGACATGCAAGAATAAAGAGGGCGCACAGGAATTTTTGAACTATATCTGTAGTGATGAGCCGGCACAGCTCAACTTTGAATATGTATACTATGCATCACCTATCCAGTCTGTCATCGACAACCAGGATGAGGAAACAAAGGAAAATGAGGCGATTAATCCTCCTTCCGATATGCTCAAAAACTGTGAAGTATACAGAGCATTGAATGACGAGGAAGCCACCTTGTACAACACACTGTGGCAGAGGCTCAAATCGGATTAAAAATAGATTGTGCAGCTATATTTTGTATGATGTCACAAAAATGAAGTCTAAAAATTGTACAAAAATACATATTGCAAACTTCAACAAACAATGATAGAGTAAAACCCACGAAGCGCCCTGCTTCGTGGGTTTTACTTTTCCACGAGATCCGATATTTTTATGCTCCGCAAGGAGATTCATGAAATACACGGAGTTTTTACATACTATAGAAACTGAAATAACCGCAAGACTTGACAATAATTTCAAGCTTACCATCCATCCTGTCAAAAAGAACAACGGGATGATCTACGACGGATTGGTGATTATCAATCCCAAATTCAATATAGCACCGACTATTTATCTCAATCCTTACTACCATTGGTATCTTGATGGTGTATCCATTGATTCTATTCTCGATGCAATTTTATCCACCTACAATGATTTCAAGCCAACTGAAGATTTTGACATAAGCTTCTGTGATGATTTTTCCAAGGTAAAGGAGAAAATAATTTTCCAGCTCATAAGCTACGACAAAAACCAAAAGCAGCTAAAGGACGTGCCCTATATCAAATATCTGGATTTTGCCATCATATTTGAAGTATATGTAGGAGCGCAGCTGCCTGAATTTGGCACCATTACAGTCACAGATTCGCTTCTGTCACGCTGGGGCATAGATACAGAAACACTAATCCGCGCCTCAATGCAAAATACCCCAAGGATACTTCCATGCTCAATAATCAACATGGCAGAGTTTCTTGCCAAAAAATGTCCGGGCTATGCCAATCAGATGCGCGCAGTCTGTGATTTTGACAGCCTGCCTATGTATATCCTTACAAACAGCAGGCAGACAAATGGTGCATCCGCCATACTCTACCCGGGTGTGCTAAGCTCGCTGGCAAAAAAGCTCGGCGGCAATATGCTGCTCATACCAAGCAGTATCCATGAGTTTCTGGTAATGCCGCTGGATAGCGATATAGATGTCTGCAACCTAAGCGAATTCATCTGTGAGGTAAACTCTACAGAGGTACGCGACGAGGAAGTACTCGGCGAGAGGTACTACATATACGATAGTAAAACAGACACTGTCTACTGATAATCATATAACCTTATAATCATACCCGATAACACAAAATACCGGATATCATATCATAGATATGTATCCGGTATTTTACTTTCTAAGAACATAGTTGGAAATTCATGAAAGTTATTGGCCTGTTATTTGCAGAGCAATGTACTAGTTGCCAAGCAGCATGTCGTAAAGCTTCTCATACTCTTTCGCAGATGCCTTCCATGAGAAATCATGCCTCATGGCGCGCTGCATCATCTCCTGCCATCTGTCCTTATCCCAGATCTCCACGCGGCTTAAGACTCCCACGAGCACCACATCTTTTTGTAAATTGGCATATTCGCGCAAAACCGGCGGAAGCAGAATTCTGCCCTGCTTGTCCAGCTCCACTGCGGCTGCCCCAGCAAAGAAAAAACGGGAAAACTTTCTGGCATCCTTCGATGTCATGGAAATATTGCGGAACTTCTCCTCAATATTGTGCCACTCTTCGGCAGGGTACACAAATAAGCATCCATCCAGTCCCTTGGTAACCACAAATTCACTGCCTAACTGCTCTCTGAATTTGGATGGAACGATCAGTCTGCCCTTTGGGTCCACTGTGTGATTGTATTCTCCCATGAACATAACACAAACACCTGCCTTCAGTGGTTTTCCACAAAGTTATGAACTTATCCACCACTTTGTACCATTCTCCACCACTTTCCTCCACTTGTATGATAATATTACCACACCTTGTACCAAATTGCAATAGAAAAAAGCCCAAAACTTGCGTTTGGGCATAAAAAAAGGACCTCGCATACATGCCTCGCATATATGTTCCGTCCTGTTTACTGTGTTTATTCAATTGTCAGACCCTGACACCCTCCTGACTCTCAAGATATTCTTCTATCAGCTTGTCCAGTCTGGTGCTTTTCTCGTAATAGTACTCAAACCTGTTCTCCTGCAACAGTGCTTCATCCAACTCGTGTCTCGCCGTCTCGATCTTCTTTTGTAACTCATAGATTCTATTCATATGAATCCTCCTTAAAACGCTAAGATTCCTATGTCTGACGTTAACATAGCACTAAAGATGGGCATTCCCACATAAATCTGCTCTTCACTGCCTGCCTTACATTCATTATATTACTATGTCCGAACACGAAAATCAACGAAAACAACCCGTCATTTTTCGACATTATGAGTGCCGGATTCTCCACTCGGCGCGTTTATTCGCCAATAACTTCATCATTGCATCCAGCGCTTTGTGATTCACCTCGACAATATGTTCTATATCATCCTCCACGCCATGCTTGTGCGCCAGATACTCGTCATGCGACTTCTGGATAAAAGCACAGATCGTCTCCGCGTCGATGAGCGGCTCTGCCTTTTTCTTATTCTGCAGCTTCTCATGTTCTTCCTTAAGCTGCAGCAGCCGGTGATGTCTGGTAGCCTCACCGCTCTTAAGGTACGATCTTAAGTCCCGCTTTAACTTCTCCTCGTAAGAACAATGATCCTTCAGGCTGCCCGGGTAAATGGTGTTGTGCGGAAATGTAAAATAATCCGCCAGATAATGGCTGATCTGTCCCAGATCCCGGTAATACTTGCACCCCTTTTTCTTCCGGATCAGCGCATCTCCCTCCGACAGACGCCTGATATGTCTGCTGACATAAGGAAACGTTCCGTCCATCTCGTGTCTCTTATAGAGAAACGAAGGCTTGATATCCGGCAGAATACTTCCCAGATAAAAAGAAAATTTGTGATGTTTTAATTCTTCATCCTTTAAATTCTCCACCATATAGCGCGCCAGCGAAATATGTGACTTTTTTCTCATTCATCGGTTCCCCCTTTTGCACTGCATGACTTTTTTCCTAATTTTGCTTTCATTGTACTTCCATCAGGCGCACTTTACAAGAGGAAAATTCCACCGGAATGCAAAACGGGGAACCGTTTTGCATTGCCCCCGGCTCCCCGTCTTTTCTCCTATTTGCAGCAGAAACTTGCGCACTCTGTCTCGCCGCAGGAACAGGCGTTGCCCCCTGCGATGCCGATATGGTCCGCGCTGCATTTCTTATTCTCGTTAAACGTGCAGTTGCAGGCCTCACATGCCACATCGATCTTCTTTGACTCATGCTCTTTTACATTGCATCCGCAGTTTTTCTCCCCGCGCTCCACAAAGCTTCCGCAGCAGGTCTCATTCTGATGCACCGCCTCGCTTCCCTCAACCTTGATGTTGCCCTTGCAGCAGCAGCGATCCTCGTTGTAAGCACATCCGGTTACCGCACAATCCAGTAATGTCATATCTCTTTTCTCCTTTCGGTCCTTGTTCTCTGGAATGATACATTCCCATTCTTAAGTATCTCCGGAGCAATTTCTTTTATAACCGGTTTTCTTTTTCCACAGCAGGAAGAATTTTCCTGTTATAAAAGAGTGTGCGCTTGCCGCACACTTACGCGCCCTCGCGGTATGCAAAGCATTATTTACCTCACCGCGAGGTGCGCATCCTCGCAGAGCGTTTTTGTGTAATAGGAACGAAGTTCCCTATTACACAAAAAAGGAAGTACCACATACCGGTACTTCCCTTGCACTCTGCTTCCTGTGCTTACTTTCCGCAGCAAAATTTGTATTTCTTGCCGGAACCGCACGGACACGGATCGTTGCGTCCGACTTTCTTTCCGACGATAACCGTTCCGGACTTCTTCTGCTCCAGATACAGTCTCTTCTTCGTCTCCGGGTCAAAAATGTCATTCCACATCGGAAGCTCATAGAGCCAGTCTGCCTTCGCGTCGACCATGTTCTTGTACAGCTTCTCCTTGTCGAATACGAGGCTGACCTTCGTATCTTCCTCCATGGTGTCGATCGGGTTCGGCTCTACCAGGCTCTCGTTGATACCGTCCAAGAAACCTGTCATATCCATGATGCTCAGTCCGTATTTATCTGCAAGCTCTTTGACCGTTCCCTCTACCTTCTCATCCGGGTTCGTCAGAAGCTTCTCATAGACACCCTTTTCCAGAAGAAAATATCTCTGCCAGAATCTCTGCAGTTCTCCTCTGTCTGCCTTCTCATTATAAGCAACTTTCTGCCACTGCTCTAATAATGCCATATCTGATTCCTCGATTTCATGATTATTTGCATCTGTCTGCCGGATTGCTTGTCCGACATCTGCTATGTCAAAGATGCACTATAGTATTATAACAAATTTTCCGGCATATTTCAAAGACTTTTTTACAGAACCCGCCAAAAGCAACGGGACGTCGACGGAAGCAGATCGTTCATTTTGACGTGGCAGGCAATAGGGTGAGAAGATCATGCCCTTCGATTTCAGATGGAATGTATCTCTTACCCTATTGCTTGCCACTAAAAAACTATTCGTTCAACAGATTGTAGTCCTCGATGGACGCGTTGATCGTGTCCGCCATTTTCTGCACTGCCTCCTCCGGTGTCTCCTTGTCATTTAACGTGTTCTCGATCTCGGTCTGTACCGTCTGGCGTGCTTCCGGGAAGACAGAGAGAAGCGCTCCCGCGTACTCGCCCTTGGTGTCGTTCAACTGGTCGATAGCGGTCTGGAACTGTGGGTACTGCTCGATGTTCTGCTTGAATACATCCTCATTGTACGCATCGTTGGCAACCGGGAAATATCCTGTCTGGGTTGCCCAGTATGCCTGGGACTCTGCCGACACCAGATATTCCACGAACTTCCAGGTCGCCTGTGCCTTTACGTCATCCTGGTTCTGGATTGCCCAAAGAGATGCTCCGCCGATAGACACGCCGCCCTGATCTGTATCCTTGATGCCCAGAAAATATGCGGTTCCCACCTCAAAGGAGCCATTGACATCGTTTAAGATCTGCTTTAAGGAAGCGGTGGAGCCAAGCGTAATCGCCGCTTTTCCTGCGGAGAAGTCTGTCAGACCTGCATCGCCGCCAACTCCCACATTCGGTGCATATCCCTTGTCGTAGAGATCCTTCCAGGCGGATACGATCGAGAGAGCTGCACCGTTGCTATCAAAATCCACCGCTGTCGCCGCCGCGCTTCTTCCGTTACAGACGCCCGCTCATAGATCGACTCGTCAATATTGGCAAGTCCCGCCGAAAAATACAGATAATTGATCCCGCTGTTCAACCACGCCGTCAGAAGTGCCACGCACACCAGCGCATAGCGCTCGTCATGCAGCCAGTTGATGTCCGACCGCAGGAATTTGTCGAGAATGCCGATCGTCGGATCTAACATAATCTCGAAAATCAGTGCAGCGGCGCTTGAGGCGATCGCCATCGGCAGTGCGTACGCCGTGGAAAAGACCCGGATTCCCGGAAAATTTTTATTCACCAGCAGCGCCGTCACAAGACCGAGCAGCATGCTGACCATTACCACGATCACCACAAAAATCAGGGTTACAAGCAGGCTGTTATAAAAAGATTCTGACGTAAACAGATCGATATAGTTTCCGAAGCCGACAAACAGCTTTGCCTGTCCCAGCTTGTCGGTTTTATACAAGCTTAAATAGATCGTTTTTGCAAACGGATAAAATAAGAACAGTCCGAATACGATAAGACACGGCACCAAAAACAGGTACGGGCTGATCTTTTGTCTTAGCTTTACAAATGCATTCATGTTGTCTCCTTTCAGATGCGCATTTCACTGTCGCAGTCAAACAGATGGATCGCTGTCACATCGAAGTACAGCCGGCGCACCTCACCTGCCCGGGCGTCATATTCCGCCGGAATCTTTGCCACATACTTTTTCCCGTATAAAAGGAAAAACAAAAGCTTCTCGGCTCCAAGCAGCTCCACCTCAAGAATCATCGCCTCCACGTAATCCGCCCCGGCGCTTACACATTCCGGTGCCTCCCACAGGATGTTTTCCGGGCGTATGCCAAGGATCACGCTGTCGCTTCCGTGTCTGCTTATCCGCGCTGCATCCTCCCTGCACGGCATCATGCGGTACTCCCCGACCAGAAGCGCCGGAGCCTCCTCCCAGGAAACCACCTGTGCCTCGAAAAAGTTCATGAACGGCGTTCCGATGAATCCTGCGACAAACCGGTTGACCGGCTTTGCATAGAGGTACGCCGGTGTATCCACCTGCTGCATTTTTCCATCCCGCATCACCACAATCCGTGTGCCAAGCGTCATGGTCTCCGTCTGATCGTGCGTGACATAGATCGTCGTTGTTCCCACCGCATGCTGCAATGCCGCCAGTTCCACCCGCATCTTTGCCATATCGTATACTTTCTTTTTTATCTCCTTCTTATCGACCTTCCTCACGCTCAGGGAAAATGCGATATTGTCGTACACGCTCATATTGGGATACAGCGCATAATTCTGAAATACCATGGCGAGATTCCGCTCCCGCGGCTCCTTGTAATTCTCGATCTCTCCGTCCACCCACAGCTCGCCCGACGAGATGTCCTCCAAACCTGCGATCATGCGCAGCAGCGTCGATTTCCCGCAGCCAGACGGCCCGACCATCACGATAAATTCGCCATCCGCCACATCAAGGGTAAGCGGTTTAATGACCTGGGTTTTGCCATCCCAGCTTTTGGTTACTGCCTGTAATTTCAGTCCTGCCATCTTATTTCTCACTATCGACCAGGCCGCGCACGAAGGCACGCTGCATCACTAAAACAATCACTACTGGTGGGATCAGGGTTAACAACATCGCCGCCATCACCGAGTTCCATTCCGTTGTGCCTTCGCCTGTGGCGATCATCCCTTTAATCCCTGCCACGGTGGTGCCGAGATCCACGTCGGTAATAATCAACAACGGCCACAAATACTGGTTCCAGCCGTAAATAAAGGTGATCACAAACAGCGCCGCCAGATTAGTTTTGGACAGCGGAAAAACGATGTCGCAAAAGAAGCGCATTGGCGATGCGCCGTCGATCCGCGCGGCTTCCACCAGCTCATCC
>OGGU01000402.1_pt1 | contig 34411 bp, 35 predicted proteins | sample 1571241 | NCBI WGS metagenome assembly OGGU01 (sample SAMEA2581934, study PRJEB24529) | metagenome | biome: Human gut stool | place: China | collected 2011
AGGGCGCCAAGAAAGCCGGTGATGTAGCTGCCGGAGGCCTCGTTGTGCGCCGCGCGCTGCTGGACAGTGCGGTTGCGGCCCTCCACACAGGCGCGGTGCACGGGCAGATAGCCCTCGCCAAGCCCGCCGCCCTCCTCGCCGGGCTGCGCCCCGTGCGCCGCCTCAAGGATGCGCGGGGGCAGGTGCGCCTTGGTGATGGCCGCGCCGCCGGAAAGCAACCACGCACGTTCACAGACGTTCTCCAGCTCGCGGATGTTGCCGGGCCACGCATAGTCCTGCATGGCCTTGAGCGTCGGGCCGGAAATCTCCGGCGCGCCCTGCCCGCTGGCCTGACTGAGCCGGTCGAGGAATATGCCCGCGAGATAGCCGATGTCGGCTTTCCGTTCGCGCAGCGGCGGGATGGTCACGGGGATGACCGAGATGCGGTAATAGAGGTCCTCGCGGAAGGTCCCCTCACGCACGGCGCGGGGCAGGTCACGGTTGGTGGCGGCGATGAGCCGGAAGGAGGAATGGATCTCCTTGGTCCCGCCCACGCGCATGAAGCGGTGCTCCTGCAGCACGCGCAAGAGTTTGATCTGCATGTTCATGGGGATATCGCCCACTTCGTCGATGAACAGCGTGCCGTTGTCCGCCAGTTCAAAAAAGCCGATCTTCTGTCCCGTGGCGCCTGTGAAGGCGCCTTTTTCATGCCCGAAGAACTCGTTTTCGAAGAGATGCTCGGAAACCGAGGCCGGGTGTACGGCGACGAACGGCCCTTTGCAGCCGCTGTGCCGGTGCACGTAGTTGGCCATGACCTCCTTGCCCACGCCCGTTTCCCCGAGCAGGAGCACGGCGGCGTCCGTGGCGGAGACGACTTTGGCGCGTTCAAGGCACATGCGGAATGAAAGGCTCTTGCCCCACAGCTCGAGCCGTTCCTCCTGCGCCATCTTGGTGACGGCATGGATCTGCCGCACTTCGGCGCGCATGTTGCGGGCTTCGAGCAGGCGGAGGACATTTTTGAGTTCCGAAGCGCAGAGGAGCCCGACGCGGCTCAGATCCTCTTGGGCGCAATGGAGCATCCGGCTGGAGTGCGCGGAACTGTCCGCATAGAGCAGCCACGGGTTCCCGTCGGGAAGCCGGAAAGGCAGGCAGAGGAGATCCAGCCCGTTCTGCTGGGCCGAGAAAGGGGCTTCCTCACGGATGCGTTCCCGGATCAGATCGCGGCTCGGCACGAACATCCCGGAGGCGATTTCAGAGCCGGAGAGGTTACAGGAGCCGCGGCAGAGCAGGGTTTCACCGTCCATACTGAAAAGGGCTGTGCGTTCGGCGCGGAAGACCTTACGCAGGCAGGCCGCGAGCTGGTAGCAATATTCTTCAAGAGTTTCCCATTCATGGATCGAGCCGACTTCGCGGCAGCAGACATCGAAGGACGCTTCTTTCTGCTCCGGAGAAGGCCACGGGGAACGTTTCCTGCCCAGCCCGATACGGCTGAGGAGCATGAGGGAGGTTTCCTCGGCGGCCTCGGCTTCGGCTTCGCGCCCGAGGGTATTCAGGAGCCCGGAGCGCCGCCGTTCGGTGAACCCATACTCGATGGGCATGTTGGCATCTTTGAGGATTTCAAGGCTTTTGTCGAGCAGGTCAAGCGCGTCCTGCGGCGATTTTTTGCGGAGGAGGATCGCCTTCAGCCGCAGTGCGTGCCCCCTCATCATGGGGCTCGGGCTGATCTCGGCCTCGCGGAACAGGGTATCGAGATCGATGCCGGGCAGGGGCGGGAAGCCGTCGGCATAGAACACCGCGAGTTCGAGGATCCAGAGGTAGTTGTAGGACAGGGAGAAGGAAGGGTGGCGCTCGGCTTGCCGCAGGGTATCGGAGAGCAGGTTATAGGACATTTCGGCCCGGCCCATGCGGGAATAGCAGAGCGCGATGGCGGCGAAAGCCCGGAGCATCAGCTTGGGGTTGGCGGCCATCGTCGAACGGGAGACGACGGTTTGGAGGGTTTCCAGGGCGTCATCCTCGCGGCGCATGTAGGCGTAGAGGACGCCGAGGTGCTGGCGGAAGATCTGGGCGGACATGATGTTCCCTTCCAGTTCCGCCGTGCTGATGGCGGATTTGATCATGCCGAGGGCGTGGGCGAAGTGGCCGGAGTAGGCGGCGGAGGATGCCGCCTGGAGCACGAGCTGCGATTCGAAGAGGGGCAGTACGGGCTTATGGGTGCTCTTTTGGAGCATTTCGTAGCATTCGAGCGCCTGCTGGAAGTTCCCCCGGATGAAGTGCATCAGGATGAGGAAGGGCGTGATCCGGGTATACAGCTCCTTGTCGTCCAGCGTCTTGAGCAGCTCACGATACTGTTCCCGCTCGGCCTTGGTGATGCCGATGCGCAGGGTGCGCCGCTTGCCGCGCCGGGCGGCCAGGGCGAGGTTCTCTTCGATCTGCATGGTGGCGGCCGTGCCGGTCATGGGGTCCTGAAAAACGCGGCCGATGTAGGCGGCGCGCTGGTGCTCGCTCAGTTTGGTGACGTCGATGCCGTCGATCAAAATCTTGCCCTCGTCTATGGGCCAGACACCGGCCACCGCGTTCAGCATGGTGGATTTACCCGCACCGTTGCCGCCGATGACAGTGACGAAGTCGCCCTCATTCAGCTTCAGGTTCAGCCCGTTCAAGGCCGTTTTCTCATTGACGGTACCTGCATTGAAGGTCTTGGAGACATTCTGGATCTCAAGCATTTTTCGCACCCTCCTTCTTTTTTGCAGTCGGCTTTGCGAAGTACCGGCTCTTCCAGTAAGGCACCGCCAGGAAGATGGCCACCACGGAGGCGCTGAGCAGCTTGAGCAGGTTTGCGTCAAAGCCGAGGGTCAGCACCAGCTGGATGACGATGTAGTAGATGATGGCACCCAGAGAGACAGACACCATCTTGAGGGCGAAGTTGTGGAAGATGCGGCCAAACACGGCCTCACCGATGATGACAGCAGCCAGACCGATGACGATGGCACCGCGGCCCATGCTGACATCTGCAAAACCCTGATACTGGCTCAGCAGCGCACCGGACAGTGCGACCAGACCATTGGAGACGGCCAGACCCAGCACCACATTGAAGCTGGTGTTGATGCCCTGTGCGCGGGACATGGCGGGGTTGGAGCCGGTAGCACGGATGCCGCAGCCCAACTCGGTGCCGAAGAACCAGTACAGCACCCCGATGAGTGCCGCTGTGACGAGGATGACCATCACGATGGGGTTGTGCAGGGCAAATTCCTTGACCCAGCGCAGCGAGATGAGCAGGTCGTACTTGTCCACATTGATGGACTGGTTGGCCTTGCCCATGATCTTCAGGTTGATGGAATAGAGGGCCAGCTGGGTCAGGATGCCGGCAAGGATGGCCGGGATGCCCATAAAGGTATGGAGCAGGCCGGTGACCAGACCAGTGGCAAGGCCCGCCAGCAGCGCCACGAAGAGCGCCGCCCAGACATTCATGCCGGAGAGCAGGCACATGACGCAGACCGCGCCGCCGGTGCCGAAGGAGCCATCCACGGTCAGGTCTGCGACATCGAGGATGCGGTAGGTCAGGTACACACCAATGGCCATGATGCCCCAGATGAGGCCCTGCGTACAGGCGCCGGGCAGCGCACCGGGCAGGTTGGCAAGTCTAGCAAGCAGTTCCAAAATAAAACCTCCAAACGATACACTTTTTTCGTTCCCGCATTCATACGGGAAAAGCGGAGAAGCACGTTTTCCGCTCTCCTCCGCTGTATTTTATCCGGTTTTCCGCAGCAGCAGAGCCTTTGCTCTGCCGCCCGCTGTGCGGATCACCCCTCGATGGCCTCGTAGCCTTCCGGAGCAGTCAGGCCCAGATCCTCGCAGATGGTCTTGTTGTACTTCTTGGTCACATCGGTATACTCGATGGGCATCTCCGAAATGTCGGCCTCGCCGGTCAGAATCTTGGCGGCCATCTCACCGGTGGTGTAGCCCAAGTCGTAGTAGCTGATGGACAGGGTGGCCACGCCGCAGCCGGAGCAGATGCCCTCTTCACCGGCGAACACGGGCTTCTTGGCCGGGCGGCAGATGCCGTCGATGATGCCGGTGTTGGCAGCGCAGGTGTTGTCGGTGGGGACATAGACGGCGTCGTTCTCGTCCGCAGCCTTCTGGCAGACGGAAGCCAGGTCGTTGGAGTCGGAGAAGGAATACTGGGTGGCGGTGACACCGGCAGCCTCCAGATACTTCTGGACCTCATCCACCTGATACTGGCTGTTGGCCTCGGCGGAGCAGTAGAGCAGGCCGACCTTCTTGGCGTCGGGCAGCCACTCGGTGATCATCTCAGCCTGCTGGTCCAGCGGGGCCAGGTCGGAGGTGCCGGAGACGTTGCCGCCCACGGTGCCGTTAAAGTCGGTCAGACCCAGCGCCACGCCGTATTCGGTGACGGAGGTGCCCAGAATGGGAATGCTGTTGGTGGCAGCCTGTGCAGCCTGCAGAGCGGGCGTTGCATTTGCCATGATCAGGTCCACGCTTGCGGAGACAAAGCCGTTGGCGATGGTGGCGCAGGTCGCGGAGTCGTTCTGTGCATTCTGGAAATCGAACTTCACATTGTCGCCGAACTGCTCGGTCAGGGCGTCCTCAAAGCCCTGCGTTGCAGCGTCCAGAGCGGCATGCTCGACCAGCTGGCAGATGCCGATGGTATAGCTCTTGCCGTCAGCTGCGGCCGAAGCGGCCGTGGAAGCCACAGACGAAGCCGTGGAGGAGGCTGCGCTGGAGGCGGGACCGCCGCAGGCAGTCAGAGCAGCAGCTGCGCCGCAGACAGCGGCAGCAGACAGGAACGAACGACGAGTGATTTTACGCATAATGATTACTCCCTCAATTTCCGTTTTGCGGCCACAGGATGCCGCAGGAAAGCGTTTTCTCAAGCGGCTTTTCACGTCCGCTTTACACTCGTGAAGTATAGCACATTTCCTGCTCGAATACAATCCGTCCGCAGCCCAAGTTATCGATGGAAGTAATTTTATCGTTCGATTTTTTCGATGGATTCGTTAAAACGCGCGTTCCTGCGCCGTTGCAGCGTGGACAACTTTTCGAGTTCCGCCTCCAGCCAGGCGAGATTTTTCTCCAGTTGGGGCAGGAACGGCTGCGTGATCTCATATTGATAATAGAGCGCCTGCCACAATTTCTGCTGCATCCGCCGGAGGAAGACCGGTTCAAAGAGCGCTTCCAGCGCCTCCACCCGGTCTTCCAACGCAAGGCAGGTCTGCGCCCAGCGCACATCCGTCGCTTCCCGCGCCGGGACATCGTACCGGGCCAGATAGTCCCCCACCTTTGCCTCAAACACCTGCCCGCCGCAGCGGGTGGGCTGCAAAAAGTAGCCGACCTCCCCTTCCCTGGTAATCTCCTGTGCCAGCGGATAGAGCGCACAGACCAGCGGTTCCGCCTCATGGATGGCGCAGTGGTCTTCGGTCAGGAAGGGGCAGTTGTTCCCCTCCTCCCGCACCGGGGCCAGCCGCAGCACCGGCAGACGGCTCACCTGCCCAATGGACGCCTTGCAGAACGCCCGCGCCACCGTCCGCGTCGGCAGCCGCAGCCGCGCCGCGATCCGCCACAGGTCGAATCCGGACAGCACGATGTCCTCCCGCCCCCGGCAGCAATCCCCGCAGCCCGCGCAGGCAAACGAAAACGCCTCGTCCCGCCCCAGCAGCGGCACTTCGCGGGTAAAATCCACCCGCCCGCAGAGGTCGATCTGACTTTGTTTGAGCATCCTGGTTCTCCTCACTTCCGGTTTGACGGCCCGTCGGGGCCGTACAGTTTTGATTGGACTTGCTTCCAGCTTACCGCACTTTTCCGGAAATTACAACCATTTTCATCCGCTTCCCTTCGCCGCCTCACAAAACTCCTTGACAAACTCTCCAAAAAGAGGTAAACTAACAGCGTCGCAAATCATCTTGTCAATATGGGCCTATAGCTCAGCTGGGAGTGCAAGCGTATCGCTTTTGTGCCCCACAGAGTTGTGGGCATTCAAATGGGGAGTATGTCGGTTGGTCGCCCAACCGAGTCACGCCCCTAAATATGGGCCTATAGCTCAGCTGGGAGTGCAAGCGTTGCATTCCCGATCTGGTGTTATAGCTCATTTGCCCCCATTCGAAATTGGGTGCTTTTTTGTGGGCTCGTAGCTCAGTTGGGAGAGCGTTCGGTTCGCATCCGAAAGGTCGAGGGTTCGACTCCCTTCGAGTCCATAAAACGCCGTATCGTGTTAAACGATACGGCGTTTCTTTTTGTTTTTCTTTGCAAAATCGTGCATCATTCGTCTTAACAGCGCAAAATCGCGTGTGCAGCATTTTTAGGCACAATGCTTATGGTTTCACCTGCTGTTTTGTCTAAAACGACGATTCCGGCATTTGATGTACAACGCCCAACTTTTTGAGGATTTTGCGACTTGTTTTTCTGATTTTTGCCCCATCCAGTCGATGCTGCGTGACGCTTGAACTCCTCAAATTCGTCCAGCGGTACATTGAGAACGATCTCGATATTATAGTCACGTCCGACACGCACTTCTTTGATAAACTGTTTCAAAATAGCCTGACGCCTTTCAAAACTGGCTCCCTTATAGGTGCTTGCCCATGTGAACAGATCGCTGCAATTACGTTCAGCCTTCTGGTTCTGCTCCTCGATCTCCTTCAATTTCTTTTCCGAGTCTGCCAGATTGGTCTGTGCGGTAAGCAGTGCTTCCTTGTTTTCATTGACCATCTGCTGGATCATCTCGCGGTCGAGTCCGCTTGTTCCTTGGATGACACGAATCATTTCCTTTTTTAACGCATCCTGTTCGTCAACCTTGGTCTGGACTTCCTCTTTCCAACGAGTTGTTTCTTTTTTAGCTGCATCCAAATCTTTACGCCGCATTTCTTCCAGAAGATTGCTCTTGGAGCACTCCAGAATTTCTTCAAACTTCATGCACACGATGCTTTCTACAACTGCGTCCAGTGTTGTTACACCATAACCGGACTGTCCATCGCACTGCCCCGGATGCCGAACATTAAAGTTGCAGCTATAACGATAACGCTTTTCTTTTACGACAGTACCATCTGCCCGAAGCCGAGTGCGCCCGCTGCTGGTAATATTCAAACGATTGCCGCAGTGGGCACAGAACACTTTACCACAAAGCAAGGCATGAGGACTGTACGAATCTGCATCCTCTCCCTTCTCTCTGCGGCGGGCATCCCTCAGCTCCTGAGCTTTTTCAAATACTTCCGGCTCGATGATCCGTAACTCAGGGCACTCTTTTTCAACGTTGCCATTGATAAGATATCCCGTATATCCTTTGTTACGAATCATCCTGCCAATCGTAATATTAGGGATGTTCTTTCCGTTGCGCCCCATAATATTGTGTTCGACAAGATAGTTGCAGATCCGTTTTGCTCCGTATCCCTCATAAACATACTTCTGAAAGATCAGGCGCACGATTGCCGCTTCTTCCTCGTTGATTTCCAGCTCACAGACTTCCTGATTTTTCTTGTTCACGCGACCCTTTTTTACACGCTTGTATCCGAAAGCAACCGTTCCACCGGTATAGTGACCTTCCTCTGTAAGCTGTTCTATACGGGTGCGAGTACGGATAGAAGTTTTGATACTTTCGCCGGATGCCTGCCAGTAGCGGATGTAGTTCATCAGCTTATCGACATGGGAATCAAACCGCTGCTGACCTTCATTTACGCTCCAGACCTCGACCCCTTGCTTCGTGAACCATTCCACGATAAAGGGCGTTTCGTCGTCACGCCGACCCAGACGGTCAAACATGAACACCAGCAGAACATCAAACTCTCCGGCAGCAGCAGCCTGCTGAAGCAGCTGGAGCTGATCGCGGTCTTTTGCAGATTTCTTAAAACCGGAAACGCCTTTTTCGGAAAACTCCTTGACGATTTCCCAGCCCTGCCGTTCTGCAAATTCGTGGCAGGCTTCTTTTTGCATGGGTATGTCATCCTTTTCGACCTGTCCAATGGTCGAAACGCGGTATAAGGTATATACACGTTTTTTCATCGTTGTCACTCCTATGTAAAACTAAAACAACGATACTGTGCGCACACTCGTTTGTTTGAATTGGTTGCTGCATCAACTGTACCATTATTTTAGTGCTGGACTATCCTTGTTGCAAGGATGTCGATTCAATTGTAATTCTTGGCTTCTTCGCGGAGGGTATCATGAATCAGTTTCTGAAGAACCTCCATGCTGTCACCATCTTCTGCATAAGTGATTTTCACTTTGCAGCCATTAACGATATACGAATCCTGCGACACAGGAATCACATTCATATTGGTCATATCTAGCCCTTCTTTCAAAAGTAGCGATAGCGCGATATAATTATGTAATAAGAGGCACCCACAGCTTGCAGGTGCCTCTTGGCATAGGAAATATGTTTTAGAACTTCATCGGCAAGGCGTCCTTGCGGCCTTTGCCGTTGTAAGCCATGTAGATGGGAAAAACGTATTTCTTCCATCCGGGCAGCTTTGCAGGGTTATCCCTGCCAACACGGTAAATCTCCATGGGATGGACGCTGCCAAGCGCACGAACCAGCCGTTCCTCGCTGAACTCGCCGTGATACAACTCCACAAAGTGCATCATGCCACGCAGGACAGATGCACGGAATGAATCGGGCTTGCCATCCCACGCAGCCACGATTATCCGCAGGGATTCGCAGTAGATCTTTTCGCCCATCTCGTTATACAGCTTGAGCGCGGTGCCCACGCAGCTGATGCGGTAGTCGCTCAACTGCAAACTGTCATAGTTGAATGCCAGCCCCACCCGGTTGGTAGCAGCGAGAAATTCTTTGGAAGGAGCATCATCGCCCGCAACCTTTGCTCGCAGCTTGATGCCCGCAGACAAAGGGGCAGAATGGCCGTTCTGCTCGGCAAAGAGCAGAGCTTCCTGCTGCATGGTCATACCGGTGTAGACCTTGCAGAGAATCGGCAAGGCTCTGCCGCCGTTACGAAGGATGCGCGCTTCGATGGTGTGCTGGCCATCCACCACATAATACTTGCCGTTGCGGAAGCTGATCTTCGGCTCATTCGCAACGTATTCGTTGAAGTCAGCAGCAATCAGTTCCACCCGCTTACGCTGCACACCCCGCTGGTAGATTTCACGGGGATAGATCAGCTTACTGCTGTGAATCACCCTCATTTGGTAAGGCGGGGTGATATTGAAGGAAGCTACAAAATTTTCAGTGTCATTCTTCAGGCGCATCTGATTTCCTCCTTAATTCGCCAAATGTATTTTTCAGCTTCGGTCAAAATCTCAGTCACTTGCTTCTTACGCTTCGGGCTGGTGAGCAAGCTGGGATTAAAGGTGAAGCTGTATTCGAGCCGCTGGATCATTGCGTGAACAGCGGATTGCAGTTCGGTGTATAACATCATTTCTTCGACTGTTCCTGCATCCTCAAAATCGGATTTGATAGGAGTGTAGGGATAGACAGGCGGCTTACCGTCAACTACTTCTGGCGGTGCGTAAGCCGCCGTAGAACGGACGATAGGTTTGAGCTTTTGGATGCTTCCCATTGGGTTCAGAGCAAGGCTGATTTTCACAGCATCATCGACCCGCCCCATCTCTTCTGGGGTGAGGTGTCCGACAAATCTTTTAACACGGCTTTTGTCGATGGTGAAGATTTGCTCAGCCTGAACGATGGACGGCTCCAGCCCCTCCGGTTCCACCAGACAATGCGTCGGCTGCGTAGCTTTCTTTTCTGTCTTACTTGTCAAAGTCGCAACGATCAATGTCGGTGAACAGGAGTTTCCCACATCGTTTTGTAAGATGACCGCTGGACGGGTTCCGCTTTGTTCGGAACCCGTGCGGTTGTCAAGTCGAACGAAGTAGATGTCTCCGCGTTGGAATTTCAAAGTAGATTCCAAATTGCGAAACCTCCGTTTGGATATGTAAGAAACCCACTGCACCTCCTAGGCAGCAGGTTTCTGTTGAAGTATGGGAGCAATTCTTTTTATACGATACACATCATCTCCTTCGATGACTGAGATAAAGCACCGGTATCAACGGTGCATTACAACATAATCGTAACCACGCCGGGTCTGACAGACAGTGCAAGTGTCCATGCTGTTGTCTGCACTCGGCACGATAGCAATTTTGAAAGCCTTGGCTTCTACGAAATGTCGCAGACAGGTTGCACAGAGGGTTCGGATGGACTTGATCATTTCCGGGGTCAGTTCCATCTCCTCATAAATCTCCTGTTCGCGCACCGTAGGATTCAACTCGTCCATTTGAGTAGTCCTCCGTGTTAGTAAAGGTGATTAGCGGATAAATATGTAAAAGAACAGGAGTGACCGGAGACCGAAAACAGCATCCGGTCACTCCTGATAAAATATGTTCAGGTCTCGCATATTCGCCCTCGGCTCCCTGCGAGTGGGGCATAAACATCTGGCAGCGGACTTGTACCGCTTCATTGGCATTTCAGCCACCCCGTCTGCTTTGTGACCGGGCCGCGAATTACGGAAGTATCATTATCGGAGTACCAGATGACGGAACTATTCAGTTTTCAAGGACCGCGAGGTCGGACGCTTTGCCCTGCGGCAGATGCCGCTTGGGAAATTGTCCCTTCACTTGGTAGCCGACGAAAATGGTCATTCTGCACCCTAAAATTAAAAGTTCTTCAAAAAATTAGTAATTTTAATAATTCGCTTACTAATGTTCTGGTGAGCAATGCCATAAGCTTTAGATAATTCAACCGTGCTATAACCCTCATAGATGTAGAGTGTTAAGAGCTCAAGATCCTCATCGGACAGCTTTTCAAGTGCCGACAGAAGATGCTCGTCCTCGATTTCACCGATCCATACAAATTTACTCTTAGTTTCGTGATAGGTATCCTTTGTGGTAATGGCCTCCTGATAGCGCAACATCAAGGGAGATGCTTCTTCCTCGGAACTTTCATACGCAGGAGCAGTGAATTCCTGCGTCCGCTCGACGAAGGTACGCTCTGAATTGAACTGCTGACGGTCATAGTCGTACATCTTCTGGATGGCATCTTCCGTCATTCCCGCAGCCGCGTACTCAATACGCAGCTTTTCCCAGTGTGCTTCAAACTTCTTCAACTCATAGCCCTTATTAAAAGACATCGTAAACCTCCAAATTTTCGATAAAGCGTAAAAAGTCGAAAATTTGGAAGGCTACGGATATTTCGCCGCTTGGGGCATCCATGAAAAACGGACAAACATAAAGCCTGCTCCTTTTTACGGGAGCAGGCTACCTGAAGGCTAAAAAAATAGCCGGACAACAGCCAACTGAGGGATCTTCAAAGAAAATCTCTCAATCAGCTGTTGCCCGGCTATTTGGAGCGCGTTTCATTCATTGCCTTGCGGCAATGGCCCGTTGCTCGGAGCGAACAGTCCATATTCAGGGTGCAGTGCACCCGTATTTTTTAAAATGACTGGAAAATCACCGGCGTCTGAACGCCAGATCAAGCCTCAGGGTCTCCTTGCACTTACTGCATTTTACTTGCAGTGTGCCGGAACACCCATCAATTTTTTGTATAGCTTATTACCGCAAACAGGGCAGAACCTCCAGCCGATGCTGAATTGTGCCTGCTGTATATTGCTCAGCGGTTTATTTTTAAAAGAACGATTATTTGACTGAATCATGTTCATTCTCCAAATCGGATGATGTCCAATGGATGGCAGTGGATGGGTTTTCCTTTTATGACCTGCATCTGCTGTAGTCTGATCCTGATAGCAGACCACGATACTCCCATCCGCGCAGCCATCTCCAGAATTTTTTCATAGTTCGGGTCAGATGCGGATTTGTACAGGATTCCATTCGGCAAACGCAGCGCTGCCCGTTCTATTTCGGCGTTAACTAGAAATGTTGGCATCAGCAGCTCTGCTGCAAGGGTATTCGCTTGCCATTCTTCCCACGAGGGCTGTCCGTTTCGTTCCCGATAGGCAATGTGCCCACGGTACATGACTGCTTTTCCGTAGTCGTTCGGGAACAGGTCAGCCAGAATATGGTGTGCCGCTTCATGCGCTATCGTGAAATTCCGGCATCCAGTGCAGCTGTCTGCCGCAAGGGCGGAATCGATTACAACGTCCCTTGGCATAAAAACCTCTACAAGCTTTGTCCCATCCCCCAAGATTACAGTAAACCTGCATTTCTGGAAAACGGTCAGTCCAAGGATGCTGCCATCGCTGCACAGCGGCAGCATTTTCACATTCAGCCCAAGAACAGAACTTGCAAACTGCTCTAGGTTAATAGGTGACGGGTCATCTTTGCTGATTCCGAAGCGGGTATAATACTGGTCGATATACTTACCCGCTGTGCGCGAAAGGTCTGCACGGGATAAGTACCTTGCCATCACGAAGCACGGCTTTCCGGCACGGAGCAGTAGGCTTCCACGAACCACTTGCCCTGTTCAAGCCAAAGATTCCGCTTCTGCCCGCAGATCATGCAGGTGAAGCACTGCCCCTTCCCGCCAAGGCGCGATGTGCCACGCCTGACAGCCAAAACACGGTCGATTCCATAGATATGGCTTTTGTCGTAGTTGATGGCAAGAGGGCGGATCTTGCCATCAGGTGTAAAGCGAACGTCCACTTCAACGTATCTCTTTTCACGGTAGAGCTTGTTGTCATCACGCATCGAGGGGCCTCCTTCTCATTTTTTAGGTTGTTTTGCAATGGTTTAATTTGGACTTTTTAACACCAAATTGGTGTTTTCCGCTTGATTATACCGCGATTGGTTTTAGTTGTCAACTACAAATTTACGAAAATATTTTCGAAATCCTGTTGATTTTACTTAAATCACGCGTTACAACACAAGTCACAACCGTTAGTGTTCCTTCACTCCCATTTTCTCCTTAACCTTGTCCGGCACGTCGATCAGACCAAAGCGGTAGAACACCCCATAGATATACGACACACCCCGGATATCTCCCAGCGCCTTGGGTCTGTCCACTACCTCTCCGATTTTACCGATATTGTGATACGCCAGCATCATGGAGCTCCACGCAAGGCTCTTGCTGTCCTCTCTGCGGTCGATCCACAGCTCCTTGGTGAACTCATCGCCCCTGCCCTTTTTCAGCGTATAGGTAAAGGGCAAGCCGGACATCGTCTTGAACTTGTATCCCCGAAAAGCCACCACACACTTCCAGAGATTCACTTCGCAGGGATCCTTCCTCAGCGCAACCACAGCTCGGTAGTGTCGCTGTCTCTCTGCCCCGGCACTGATATTCGCCGCTTCAGCTTCCTCCGGGAAGTACACGCATTTCTCATACGGCAGATAAGAGGTCACCGAGGGACGGGACAATCGCAAGACAGACATCGTGGAGGTGACAGCAGCAGAATAACTCTGCGTTTCTCTGAAGGTATTAAAGGTCTGTTGGACGAGCTTTGCCGTGTCCGACTCGTAGACCCCGGCTGTGATGAGCAGCTTCCGGACCTTGATGGGGTTGAGGGACAATGCTTCTGCGATGGCTTGCAGGCTCATTTTGTCCGTATAAAGGTCAGCAGCCGCTTTCATCTGCTGTGCAAGGTTCTTGGCTGCACTGTACTCTGGCTTTGATGGCTTTCGCCCACCGCCGGGCTTGCGCGCGCGCGTATTATCCACTAAATTTCACCTCATTTTTATTTACGTCATAAACTATATATCGTGCTCAAGAGTATGCCGTGTGAACTTCTGGAGTTCAGTTCACACGGCTGATGAAAATTATTCTTTAATTGCGTTACTTCAGGTCGCGTTCATCTCTTTTTACACGTCCGGCATCGGTAATAATATAAAGCGGATCATCTAAATCATTCGTTCCAATTTGTATGATATAGCCATTTTCAGCACAGGCATCAATCATTGCTTCTGAAAATCCTTTCTCGATTAAAAACTTTCGACAAACTTTCTGACCGCCTGCCGAAATCATATGAAGAATTTGAAAATACTTATTAGCATCCATGATTTTGTGCTCCTTTTTTCATTATCAAACTCAGAAATATATCAATTAAGTCTTCCTAGCTATCCGGCGACTGTCCATTTTCATACATTTGTTTGCTCTTTTTGTGAACCTCCTTTCTTCTTCTTGATCTATAAATACCGGACACATTACCACTTTGGATGGCATTGCGTAAGAATCTTCTTTCGTAGGCTGAACCAATGTTCCCTGTACTTTTGATATTCGTCCGAATTCATATTTCATAAAACTCCTCCATTCTCTTCATAAAAGGTCGACATTCTCTAATCATCTTATGACTCTTCTGCTCATCTGTTGCGCAATTATATAACTTTCAATCAAGCTGTACAATACATCTGCAACAAATGCCGTTGTATGATATGCATAACTATCCTTTTTACGATTCCACTCCGGCTGGACAATTTTAGAGTCGATGCATATCAGCCCTAGCATCCTATATTCTTCAGAATGTCTAGCAAGAATCTGGCAACGTATAGGAATAATGATACTGGAACGGAAAAGGCTCTTCCATTTATCCCCATACTCGCAGAAGAATTTATCATCATCTTTTTCTTTTTCTGAAAGATTTATTAAATCACCTTCCGCAAAATATTGGAATTTTCGTTTCAGGATCGTATCATACGCATAATTATCGCCAATTTTAATTGGTTTCGTATTTTGTATTCTGACTTTCTTTATTCCTCCTCGGCAAGTCACATTGTTTTGACCCCGGGCAAATGTTTTTAATGTGTTCTGTGTATTGCATAATTTTATACTTGCGCAAATTTTTTCTCCATAGTGATTGCTCAAAATTCGCTCGAGATCGTTCAATGTATTTACAAGAAAATCAGGAATAGAATTTCGCGTGATCTCTATACTTTGATTAGGCATTTTCGAAATATTCATCTTTATTTCATGGGCAACTATATGAGCAAAGCTCATCATTTCCAATGAGTTAACATCTGTGTCTTCCGCTATAATTTGAAGTTTTCGCGTAAACTCCGTTGCCTGATGTTCACTAAGTCTTTTTTGCTTAGCAATTTCGCATTCACTAAGTCTTTTTTGCTCAGCAATTTCGCATTCACTAAGTCTTTTTTGCTCAGCAACTTCACGTTCCCGTCTATTTGTTAACAGTACCCACTGCGAAAGGCACAATACTCCACACGTTGCCAATGTAATACATGCTGTTAAAACCGCGTTATTTAATATAGCCGAATTCCAGAATGTATTGGCAAGCGTCCACATCACTTGTATTATCGTGGCTGCAGCGTCAAAAAATTTGGGGTTTCGAGTTCTAATATTCTCAAGGTCATTACGAATTTTAGTCAGGATTGTCTTCCAATGTGGCTTCTGTTGATTGTTATTTTCTTCCATAGTTGGGTTTTCCTTTTAAATTCAGTATACTTAACTTCACGCGCAAAACATAGTATTAATATGATGAAATGTCATTCTGAGAAGAATTTATTTTCCAGCATCAAGCATAGGCAATGATAGATGGGCAAATGTAGCTCCTGAATCATGTAAGTCTCCGTCTGCGGGGCTTTGATGCACACATCACTCATATCCCTCAGTTTGCTGTCCTTTGCTCCCGTCAGTCCAATGACCTTCATTCCCTTAGCGTGTGCAGTTGTCGCCGCATACAGCACATTTTTACTGTTACCACTTGTGGAAATGCCAAGGAACACATCCCCGGATTTACCGTAACCATTGACCTGCTGTGCAAAGCAAAGTAGTGGTTCACAGTCATTCATATAGGCTGTGGACAGGGCAGGATGACCATCCAGTGCAATAGCAGGAAGTGCCCCCTGCAGGTTTTCTGCCAAGACAGCACCGAGTTCCTGATTTTCCGCAACCAGTTTTTCTGCGAAGTCAGTTTCAGGCTTACGGGGCAGCTTGAAGCCTTTCATTAACTCACCAACGATATGCTCCGCATCTGCTGCAGAACCACCATTGCCGGCCACAAGAAGCTTTCCACCGTTCTCATAGGACTCCTCCAGCAAAAGGTATGCGGCAACAATATCATTCTTCGCAGATTCTAAAGAGGGGTATCGTTCTACCAACAGGTCGATATGTCTCATCAGTCGGTTATCCAATTCACGCATAGCTGCAATCTCCCTCTTATTTCAGGTATTTTTCCACAAAGTCCTTCAAAGACGATACCGTCACAGTCTGTCCGTAGGACTCAGAACCAATCAAAGCAGTCTGACATCCGGCATTCTGACCCGCTTTGATATCATTTTCCCCATCGCCAATCATCCAAGACTGCGACAGGTCAATGTTAAAGTCCCGTGCTGCATTCAGCAGCATTCCGGGTTTCGGTTTGCGGCAATCACAGTCAAATTTCAATTCCGGGCGTTCCCCTTCGTATCCCTTGTGCGGATGGTGCGGGCAGAAGTAGATTGCATCCAGATATGCGCCCTCTTTGCCTAGAAGTGTCTCCATTTTGTTGTGAATCTCTTCGAGTCCTTCAAAGGACACTTCACCACGGGCAATCACAGGCTGATTCGTAACAACGATTGCCAAATAACCGGAAGCATTGATTTTTTTGATTGCATTTGCAACGCCGTCTATCAGTTCAAACTCGTCTATGTTCCGAAGGAAACCCACATATTTATTGATAGTGCCGTCCCGATCAAGGAACACCGCTTTCTGCTTGTTCTTCAGATTCTTACCGGAAACGCGACCAGTCTTGTAATCCTCGCATACAGAATAATAGCGTTCAGGTGTCCCCATGTCCTTCACATATTCGGGACTATCGTAGCAGAACATCTTTCCGGTTCCTGCCAACGACTTAAGGAGCTGCCGGTCTAGGTCAACCTTGATGGGTTTCCCGTTCTCTCCCACAGTGCCAACCTTACTCGCATCAATCCCCGAATGGTCCAAAACGCTCGGATTGATAACATGAAGTCCAGCATTGACACGATTACGATAGTACTCCGGACGTTCATCTTCCTTAGCCAACCATTGCTCGACAGCTCCATTTTTATCAGCAATAATGAGTCCACTATCGTAGGGATGGCTATTTGGATGCGTGAAAAGAGTAACCAAACCACCATGCTGCTTATGAAAGGCTACGAACCGATTGAAATCTACATCGAACACAGCATCAGCATTCAACAACAGAAAATCCGAATCCAACTTATCCTTGATTTTGAAAAGCGCACCGGCATTACCCAACGGTTCCTTCTCAAAATAATATTCAATATGAACACCGAAGGGCTTCCCTGTTGCCGGAGATACGCCTGAACCATCACCAAAATAGTCCATGATGATGTTTCCGAGATGTGAGACGGTCAAAATAATGTCTGTGAATCCTTGGTCGCGCAGACACTCCAGCTCATGTTCCAGAACGGGCTTTCCTTCGATTTTTATCATCGGCTTGGGGATATCACTGGCAACAGAGGAAATCCGGGTTCCCCTGCCGCCTGCCATTATTACTGTTTTCATCTACTATTCCCTCATTATTTTCTGAAAAGCTCATCCAACACAGTAAGAATCCGTGCTAATTGCATTTTTTACGCCATATGATTTTATACTTTTCATTTATTCCTATTGTTTTTGAATCCTCTAACGATGTTCGCTTCTGCAACATTCTTTACAACTACAGCATTGACCCAAATCACAACATTACAGCCTATTTCAATCTTATTTAAATTTATAAAATTAAATTCACAGAAACTCGCTTCAATCAGATTCTGTCAGCCGCCGATTTTCTGGCATAGATTACGTTTGGAATGGATTTCATCATCTGCCAACTTATTCTTAAAGGCTAATCGCTGGTTTGCAACCACATACACAGGCTTTATCTGATAGCATCTCTGAATCGTTCAATGTTTTCCTTATAGCACCCAATGCCACCTTTAAAAACACTCGAGGTCCCACAAACAAAAATGCTTGCACCTATCTCACGCAGCTTATGTCCATTTTCGGGCGTAATATTTCCATCTACTTCTAGTGTCATATTTTCTTTTCCATGCTCAACCAAAAGCTTCTTTAGTTTTTCTGCCTTTTTCAATGTGCTCGGAACAATCTTTTGTCCAGAAAAGCCCGGATTCACCATTAAAAGATTGATTCCATCGACATAGTCAAGAACTTCTTCCAGCACATAGACAGGCGTCGCTGGGTTAATAGCCAAGTATCGCTTACAGCCATAAGGGGCCAACCAATCTAATGCTCTTTGCACCTGATAAGTACTTTCATAATGAATTGAGACTATGTCTGTTTCTTTAATTCCTATCCATTGCAACTTATATTCCGGATTTTTAATCATTAGGTGCAAATCCAGCGGAATACTTGTTAGCTCTCGCAATCCGCGGATGTAATCAACGCCAAGACCAAAGTTTGGAACAAATTCTCCATCCATAACATCAATATGAAGATATTCCACCTTTTCTTCTTCAAATACGCGAATGGTCTCTCTCAAATCAACCAGATTTGCGCACATCATTGACGCTGAAATCTTACTATCGCTCATCTTAAAACTTCCTCTTTAACTACGCTTAGTCATTACCCCAAACGGTCATTACTTTGCAATAAGGTTCCTTATGACTACGCATCAATTCCAGTCCATCTTCTAATCTATCCGCTGTATACGTATGAGAAATCAGAGTTTTAGCCTGAATCTGTTTATTCTCAAGTGCCGCCTTTACTTCGGCCCAGTCGCAATCCTTGTTGCTTTCATAGGAAGAATTCCATGTCCCAATCAGCTTCAGCTGTTTTCTGAGAATTCTCCAATAGACATCTTGTTTCATCTCAATGTTTCCGCTTGGATTTCCCATCAAAACAAGCGTTCCACCAGCTTTTGTGTATTTAATTGACTGTTCGATTGAAACTGGAGCACCCACAGCTTCCAAAACAACATCAAACCCTTCTGCATTGGCACCGGCAATTCTATATTCCACATCGCCAATTTTTTCTGCAAGCTCACGCTTTGTTTCACTTCTTCCGAAGATCGTTACCGAAGAAGCTCCTTTTCTTTTTGCCCATTGAGCCGCGGCAAAGGCAATCATTCCGGTTCCTACCACTGCAAAGGAGTCGCCTTCTTTTAATCCGCTCTGCTTAATTGCATGAAGAGCTACGGCTAACGGCTCCATCATCGCAGCCTCTTCGAAATCTACGCATTCATCCAACTCTACAAGATTCCAAACCGGCACCGCAACATAATCTGCAAAAGCCCCGTCGCGTCTTGAACCAATGTAGTCATAGTTCTCGCACATTTCATAATGACCTGTTTTACACTGTGCACATTTTCGACAAGGAATCAGTGGGAAAACAGCCACCTTCTTGCCCACCAGACGCTGATTTTCCACATCAGAGACTGCTTCAACCCGACCCGAAAATTCATGTCCCGGGATGGTAGGAAAATGATATGTTCCCTTGGTAAAGATTCTAGGAATATCAGAGCTGCAAATCCCAGCTGCCTTTACCTTTACAATGCTCCATCCCTCCGGACAATCAGGATATTTGACCTCTTGATACTGTAAATTGTTTACAGCGCAAAGATTGTATGCTTTCATTTATCCTCCATCTCGCTCTTAAACTTGTTTAAATCTGTCATTGTCGTTATCTTGTAGTTATGTTCGTCACCCGGAACAATTTTCACTTTTAATTTGTTCCGAAATGCCACTTCACTGCTTCCTCTCACCTTGCCAAGATCTTCTTCCGTCATGTCTTTTTGAATTGCATAGTATTTACCCAGTGCAAAACTCTCCGGTGCTTGGCCAGCATATAGGAAATCACGATTCAACAAAGACTGAATCATTCTCCCATCTTCGCTCATATATACTGTGTCCTTTAACGGCAAAGCCGGCATAACCCCATCAGCTTCTGTCAAACCATCAATACAGGCTTCTATGATTGCATCTGTCACATTCGGGCGTGCGGCATCGTGGATGATTACTTTATCCGGATCTGCCGCGCCGATTTCATAGGCTTTCCTCAGTCCATTCAAAATGGAGTGCTGCCGACTTGAACCAGCATCTGCAAACCCCGCAAACTTCTTGATTTGCTCACGGTCAACCAAATCCTTGATAAAATTTTTCCACTCTTCCGCAGCTACCACAACTATCGCATCGACCTGTCTGTGTTTTTCAAATGTTCTCAATGAAAATGCAATGATTGGTTTACCTGCCACTTCCATATACTGTTTTGGGATGCTTCCACCCAAACGGGTGCCTTGTCCTCCTGAGAGAAGGATTGCGATATTCATATGTACATCTCCCTTATCGTTCTTCACACAATTCGTTGATACGATCCACGCAGGCTTTGGTTGCATTGCAAGGATGTTTCACAACTGTCACACAATAATCACCACATTTTGGGGAATCGACTGCATAATCCATTTCCAAAATATAATCTATCGTATCTTCTGCTGTGTTCATTATGCATTGGAAAACTCTTTTCAAAGATCATAATAACTCCAAATTATAAATTACGCTTTTTTAGTAGTAGTGAGAGAATTCCAAATTCCTTATTTGCCCAAAAAGTACCTATAACGACAACCACAATAAGCATTCCCCATCGAGCCACCATATAGTCTTTTAGCATAAGAGAAACAGCTGCTATAATGATCAATAAAATTGCATATAGCATTAGTTTAAAAAGAGAAAATATATGCGCTCCATGAATTTTCACAGATAAAAAGTAATGAATCATAAAATAAACGCAGTAGATTATCAATGTCGTATATGCAGCAGCAATGCTTCCAAAGATTTTTATTCCAAAATAATTCATTATTATATTTAAAGCCGCTGCAGCACATGTTCCGCCTGCAATAAAATTGGTTTTTTCATAATAGTATTCCACCTGTGCAGGTAAATTGTATAAGAATGCAAAATAGCCACTTACAACCAGAGGAGCTATGTAATAAATTGATCCAAAATATTCCTTAGTTCCTAATAAAAAAACCAGCTCTGGACCAGCCAAAAGAACACATGCTATAAACAACATCATTCCGAAGGCGAACGAGTTTCCTTTATCCTTAATTTCTGTGTACTTTTTCTTGGCCATTTTTTCATAGAACCATGGCCCCCACACATTTTGTAACGATGTTGATGTAACGAACACAAGATTATAAATGTTGTAGGCGAAGCTGTAAATTCCAGCGCTTGAAGCACCAGACATGCTTTTAATCATAATGCGATCAAATTGATTTAGGATTACCTGTGAAATCCCATGAAATATTAGCGGCACACTAAACAAGAGGCCAAACTTCCATTTTTCACCATCAACCTTAAATTTACATTTTGATTTTTTTAGAAAGTAGGAAGCAATACAGCAACCAATGATAATCGCAGGAATAGCATTACCAATAACTCGTCCGATATATCTATTATTTGAAAAAACAGTTGTTATCAAAATAATCGACAGTATCGTTGTAGATAATGCATTGAACAAGGAAACAGTAAAATAACTTCTGTATTTGTATTCCAAGCTTACATATGAATTGTACAACGTCAACAGTGCCGATGCATAACTTTGAATCAATAAAATATTAAAAACAATTCTTGTTAAATCCAAAGTACTTGAAAACACAGGATATATGATGTTAGCAGCCAATATTATAAGGGCTGTAGACACAACTCCCATTTGAATGCATGCAGCCATATAATCATTAAACCCTTCGCACGAAGGATAACGCAACTTTGCATTTTTTAAACTTGCATGCAGTGCCAGTCCTAAAATAACAGACAGCATCGATTCATATGCAACATATGTATTGAAATTGCCATAATCGACGGTAGACATCAATCTAACATAGATTGGCAATGTAATAAATGATAAACCCTTTATAAAATAATTAGCAACTGTATACCCTATTCCTGCCTTTATATATCTTTTATCCTGCATTTGTTATTCCTTACCAATTTTCACTATTTCAACCAATCAAATCTTTTGGCAATAAGAAGATCTTTGAAAATATCTGTATCTTCAACTGTTGTCAGCTTAATATTTTTTAGAGCCAACAGAAAAACAAACCTGTGCACCCATATCATTGGTCAACGTGCAAGAAGCAATCAAATTCGTGATAAACATATTTGCATTCTATACAATATTGCCTTTAGAATTTAAATGTTTCTTTTAAGCCCTTCCACGTTTGATCTTTATCGCTCAGATTCAACGCAGTGTCATCTTCCAGCATATAGCCTTCTGCACTCGCGCTACCCTTGTACTCTCCCTTCAACTGCGGCCACTCGATTCCAATTTCAGGGTCATTCCAAGCCATGCCGCCTTCATCATTCGGATGCCAGAAGTCATTGACCTTGTAGCAAAACTCTGCCTCATCGCTCAGAACTAGGAAGCCATGTGCAAAGCCCTCCGGAATGAGGAACTGTTTTTTGTTCTCAGCGGACAGTGTGACACCATACCATTTGCCATAGGTTTCTGAATTGCTTCTGAGATCAACGGCAACATCAAACACCGTACCGCGCACGGCGCGCACCAGCTTGCATTGTGGATACTGCTTCTGGAAGTGTAAGCCACGCAGCACGCCTTTCGTGGACATAGATTGGTTATCCTGCACGAAGTGGATATCAATGCCAGCTTCCTTCATATCTTTTTCGTTGTAGGTTTCCATGAAATAGCCACGAGCATCACCGTGAACAGCAGTCTCAATGACACAAAGGCCCTCGATGCCGCCTACATTTTTCTCAACTTTAATCTGTCCCATTTTCTCTTATCTCCTCCATTAATGCTCGATCTCTTTCAGGTAACGGCTCAGTGCATCTTGCTAGGTCGGAAGCGGCGTGAAGCCAGTTTCCACCAGCTTGCTCTTATCCAGACGGCTGTTAAACGGACGAGCAGCCTTGCTCAAACCATACTCTGCCGTAGTCACAGGCAAGACTTCCGTCTTATATCCAGCCTGACGGTAGATTTCCTTGGTGAAATCGTACCAGCTGATGTAGCCGCTCTCGTTAGTCGCATGGTAATATCCGTACTTCTCGGTTTCATGCATATCGACAAGCAGTTGAGCCAGATCATATGTATAGGTCGGTGTTACGATTTGGTCATTGACCACACGTACAGTGTCATGGTTCTCGCCGACATTCAGCATGGTCTTGATGAAGTTCTTACCGTTCAGACCAAACACCCAAGCAATGCGGACAATGAAATACTTCTCCAGCGTCTGGCTGACTGCCAGCTCACCTTCCAGCTTTGTCTGACCATACACATTCAAAGGCTTGTAATCCTTGCAGTCCGGCTTCCAGGGCTCAGTGCCCTGACCGTCAAACACGTAGTCCGTGCTGATATAGGTCATCTTATAGTCCAGCTTCCTGCAGACATCTGCAATGTTCTGAGTGCCACCAGCATTGATCGCACGAACTTTCGCTACTTTATCATCATCCTCTGCCATGTCCACAGCAGTCCATGCTGCGCAGTAGATCACAGCATCCGGATTCACTTCTGTAATTACTTTCTCGACAGCGTCCTTATTAGTAATATCCAGTGCAACATACGGAGCCTTCGTTACCGCAGAACCGTCTGCTGCGCCGCTGTAATTTTCCTGAATGTCAGAACCCACACCTTCCTAGCCACGCTTCAGCAGTTCGTTCAGACATCGTGTCCCAGTTGACCGCCAACACCTGTTACAAAAAACCTCATATCGACTACTCTTACATTACATGTTTAGTTTAACCGTGTAATATCATTCCAAATCTTTTCATACGAAGACTCCATGTTACTCCAAAAGTCTTTACGGATTTTTGCATATAATTCTTCCATACCTTTTTGTTCAAAAAACTTTTTCTTCGATATTAACTCCATTTGGCGAACCAGCCCCATTAAATCCTTTGTTAGTATCGGCTTGCAATAATCCTCTATATCAAAAAGAACACCATTAGATCCATTCTGATATTCATGTAAATCAGGTACATACATTATAGTCGGCAAATGTCTATATACAGCGTCAAATACACAGGATGAATAGTCTGAAACAATCGCATTAATATATGGATAGAGCACATTTATGTCAAAAGAAGAGTCAAGGCATAGAATATTCTCCCCAGCATCTTCAAATTTTATTTTTGAAGCACTATGCGGCTTTTCAATCCACAAATAGTTATTTTTTCGCAGAAATTCTCGAATGTCGATACTTTCCAGCGGATGCGTATAATGTGTTTTTTCATCTCTGAAAGTCGGCAAATAAAGGAAACATCCATTATATTCCTTTACCTCGTTAATCAAATTTTCTTCATTCTTCAACAATTTAACGCACGAACAATTTCTTGGGTAGCAAGATATAAAAGTGCTTTCCTTGCCACAAGCTGCCAAATCCATATTAATCTTTCTATTCAACTCACTTGTCGACAAAAAATATGCTTCATTCCATCCGCCTTCAGATGTAAGCATATTAAAGATTTTGTTTTTTTTCAATTTACTCCATGGTCCATCTTTTCCACCAAAGTCCACATGAGCATTAGCACTTGCCCCAACTTTTTTCATTCCTACACCATGCCAGAGCTGAATTTTTTTTGCTCCCCATGAATATTGAATATCTATATCAGCCTCATGTCCTGCTCGGTTCGATGCATTGCAAATAATATGCGTACCCGCTTTAAGGTGCCAATACTTGCTTTCTTTTGTTCCACAAAGTACAGATACATATCCTATTTCATTCAATTCCCTATAGACTTTATCATTTCTCGTTGCCCATACAACCGTATCAATTCCCAAAGCTTCTTTATTAGATGTAAGATATTGAAATAAGAAGCGCGAATTATCTGCAAACTTTTCTCCCATCCATGCGCCAACTAAAATGATTTTATTGTCCCTTTTGAATAAGAACCCATAGACACACACAGCTAAATTAACCGAAGCATTTTTTAGTCTTGAGATTATTCCATTCATCATAACCGTTTTCCCTTTGAGATATACTCATTAGCTTTCTCTTTAGCTTTTTTTACTGCTTCAAGATATCCAAAACCATTTCTTTCATCCGGCTCCAAGTGAGCACCTTCTGCCCATTCATTCCACGCATTAATAAAAAGAACGCCTTCTTGACCGGCACGGATAGATTTTATAAGCTGAGTATATACATACTCTTCAAATTTCTGAGGGGTTGACTTATCATAAATTATTGAACTTTTTCCTCTTCTCGCAGTATTGTCCCATCCGGGAAAAGCTCCAAGCCATTCTTTAGATCCTTCGATTTTCCTATTTTCAGATGCGTTTACAGCATCCTCATAACTATATTTCTTGTATGTCCGTATTTTCAGTAACTGTAGTAGTTTAGTTAATCCAACTTCAAAAGCATATTTAGGTGAAATCTTAAATGCACGCCCAAAATCGTCTCCCGGTATGGCGGTTGTTGCAGCAGGTTCAAAGTCAATCCAATTGTCAAACTTACTTTTTACTTTCTCATTATTTTGTGGATATTGACACACAAAGCATATGCCGGGAAATCCCGCAGCATAGGCCTTATCTCTCCACTCGGACAGAAGTTCAGAAAGATTATCAATTAGCTGGGGTTTATATATCAAAAGAATGGGGCGACCATTTTCATCTCGCATATATCTTTCATCCTTAAAGAAGTCCATAAGATATTCGATATGCCTCGTTCTATCTTCTTTATCTCCATAGTCCTGAGCAATCAATATGGACTGCTCACTGCCATCCCACCTACGAGACCAATTTTCATTGGCCCAGCACAAACAAAAAGGAATATCCAATGTTTTATCATTTAGCAATCTTTCAATTGGCTTCTCCATCAGTTTTTTCCCATTTGCGAACCAATAATGATAAAAACAAAAGCCATCAATTCCATACTGTTTTGCCAGCTCTATCTGCTTAGGAATAACAGATTCGTCTTTCTGCAAATCATAGTAATAGTGATCCTTGGGAGTTTGAGGCTGATAATGGCCCTTAAAATTAGGCTTTCCTCTCTTCGTATTTGTCCATTCGGTAAATCCTTTTCCCCACCATTCATCATTTTCTGGAAAAGTATGGAATTGCGGCAAATAAAACGCAATAATTTTCATGTCATCAGCCCCTCATTGATTTCTTTTTCGTAGCTTCGTCCTTCATTCGTATCCTGTTCAGTAATTAGTTTTGTCCTAACGTAAGAAGTCAAAGCAAACAAGAATGCATATGTTTTTGCATATAAAATTGGCGATCCATATAGTATAAGCATTGCAATATTGAATCCCATAAATATCGCAGAGCCATCTTTATTTTTCATTCCTTTTATGCACAAAAGAACAAGATATATAAGGCATCCCCATGCAATAGGAGGAGACCATAGAAGTATATAGCTTAACAAGGTCGAATGTGGATACTCCATGCTAAACATCCTTGCCGACTCTCTTTCAATCGAATAAATTGAAAAAGGCAATCCGTTCGGATAACGATTTAATATTTTTAAGCTTCCCTCAACACTACGTAGCCTTCCTAAGTATGAGCTATCCGTTGTCACGTTTATCAGAACATTTCCTTGCAATAAATCTGTCACGCGAGACAACGACTCCATCTCTGTGCCATGTCCCATCAACAGAACAACTACGGTAATCAGAACAATTCCAATCGCAATATATAATATTTTTCGCCCATTTCCATCTTCAATCTGCTTTCGTAATAGCCTTCCTATAAAAACAATTGCAATAAGGAAAAAGGCAAGTAGATTTGTTCTTGACCCTGTAAGTATGACCGTTATAAAAGCTACTAGCGCAGGTATCATTTGCGTCTTACTTTTTCTTGCAAAGAAAGTCCAAACCAGATAATATGATGCAATATTTGCTGTTGCTCCACTGCCCATTCCGATTGCTGCATACCGACCATCCTCTCCCGATGCTCCCGATATCATGCTCACCAACAATAGAAGAAACTGAAGGACAGTGAACCAATCTATTATATTGTCGATATCTTGTAAAGTATTTCTCCCGTCCATCACGATTACAGAGGCACAAAATCCCGTTAATAACAGGAGAAACATCTCATAAGAATCCAGTTGTACTACATTTTCTAAGCCAAGGAACCAATATGCAAGGTTTAGTACTACAAGCACAACAAATATTCCAACAAATTTTATTGAATTGCTATGCTTATATTTTGCAAGGCCATAAATAATAATCGGTAGCTCTAAAAACGAAAAATAGTAATTATAAGTATAGGTAACATTGATTTCACGAGTAGACATTTTATATAATGCTGTCATGTTTTTTATCCCATCCGGTAATGAGAGAACTAAAAAAACATATAGCAGAATGCATATGTACCCAAGTTTTCTTTTTTTGATAACCATTTTCGTTAAAATCTCCCATACTTTTTTATCAGACTACTTTCTAAGATTATTCATCTTATCTCATACAGACCTTTTAAAATGAATCGTTCCAGAATAAGATGTCCGCATTGCTTTATACTATCTTTCCTTCCTTGCCTTTTAAATCCATTTTCGAGCAAGAATTTGGTAGCTCTTATTAACAATTTTCTGACTACCGCAAAAAAGTCATCTTAGTTCTTCGGCTCATAAGTCTCCGGTGAATAGTGAATCACTCTCGTACCGCCGTCCTCAAATTCAAATGGAATATGCATTAAGTCACGCATCGCCCAATAGACAGCATCCTGTCTCTCAGGCTGCACATAAAATACCAAAAATCCGCCGCCGCCAGCACCAAGCAGCTTTCCGCCAAGGGCTCCTGCTGCCATGCCCTTCGCATAGAGTTCATCAATGCTATCAGTCGAAACAGCAGAGCCGGTCTGACGCTTCAATTTCCACGTGTGGTCGAGCATACGGCCAAAATCATCAAGGTCAGCATTCTTATCAGTCAGCACACGCTCCGCATCATCAACCAATGCCAGCATTTCTTTAAGCTGAGCTTTCTTGTCCTGTTTTCCAGTCGCATTTGCCTTCTGTACATCAGACGAGAAGCGAGTAAAGCCTGTAAAGAACATCATCAGATTCTTATTAAGCTGCTTTTTCCGTTCTGGCGAGATAATCACGGGCAGCACTTCATATCCATCTGCATTGAAGTTTATCCGGTTAAATCCACCGAAGGACGCCGCAATCTGATCCTGCCAGCCACCGGCCTCTTGGCACAGGTTGCGCTCAAGATAAATTGCTTCGTCCGCCAACTTTTTCTTATCCGCATATTTACCTTTCAGCGCGTAGAAAGCATTCAGCATCCCAACCGCAAAAGAACTAGATGTTCCAAGACCGGATCGTGCCGGAAGATCAGCTTCATATGTAAGACGGATTTCATGCATATCAAGCATCTTCATTGCATTTCGAATCGCAGGATGCTGAATATCGTCGATGTTTGTCACACGCTCCGTCTTTGAGTAGGAAAGTTCTGTAGAATAATCAAAAAATCGCGGCAGATGACGAACATTGACATAGCAGTACTTATCAAAGGTCGTGGAAAGCACTGCACCGCCGTTTTCTTTGAAAAAGCTCTCCATATCGGTTCCACCGCCAAAAAATGACATCCTAAAAGGAGTTTTGGTTATAATCATTTCACAATTCCTCTGCTCTCTTTTGCTTCTTTAATAGCTTCAAGGAAAGCATAACCATTCTTTTCATCCGGTTCGAGATATGCGCCCTCAGCCCACTCATTCCATGCATTAATAACAATCATCGGGGAGCCAATGTTCTGTGCTTTAACATAAAGCTGCTTAAAATAGCTTTTAAACTTCTCTGCCGTAACGCCCATCATTACATTGCAGTTAAAACTCTTTCTTGGCGAATTATCCCAATCACAAAAGCAACCCAAAAATGTTTTTTCATCTTGGTTTTCTCTCTTTAAAATTCGATTCCAGAGGAGGTCATAAGAAGTTTTTAGTCGAACAATTCCCTTTCCCTTCTTTAACAAGAACTTTGTATTTACAAAGTCGATAATCCTAGTGCTAGCAACACGCCATATTTTTTCGTGCAAACTCTCATCATAAGCGAACGTGTAGTTTGGCTCTCTAGTTACTTTGGCTGAAAAATGTCCGCACTCGTCTTTATCATGTCTTCCAATTGTTTTCACGAAGTAGATTCCTGGTAATCCGGCCTCCTGTGCCCATTTATCCCAGAGAGAAAGAAACTTTTCCTGTTCAGGGATTGCCCACGCATTATAGATTGCATAAACAGGTTTTCCATCGATTTTTATATACCGGCTATCCTTGAAATACTTTAAGCAATAATCAAATTGAGCACGCCAGTCTACTTCTGTACCGTATCTCTGTTCCCATACAACCGTATTATCCTGCCCAAACCAAGTCTTACGCCATGATTCATTCGCCCAATACAGATAGAACGGCAAATCAAGTGTTGGATCATCACGAATCAACTCCACTGGAACTTCCAGCAGTTTATCTCCGCAGGAATAATACTGATAGATAGCGAATCCATCAATTCCATATTTCTTTGCTAGATTCATCTGCCAGCGGATATTATCTTTTACTGACAAATCGTAATAGTTGTTGTTCAGAGGAACTCTTGGCTGATTATGACCTTCAAAAAGTGGTTTTGCGCGTTTACATGCATACCATTCGGTATACCCCTTTTCCCACCACTTATTGTTATATTCCGTTTCATAATACTGCGGCAAATACAGCGCAATAACCAGAGGACTCTTCTCTTGAAAACTCATTTTTACTCTTCCTTCATCATTTTTCGTTGATAGTCTTCAAAACTGCCTATCACCTTACACGGAACACCAGCCGCAACTGTACCACTTGGAATGCTCCTATTTACGAGACTTCCAGCTCCGATAATGACGTTATCTCCAATCGTCACATCATAAAGAATTCGTGAACCTGCACCGATGAAAACATTATTTCCAATGTTAATTTCTCCTTGACGGAGCTTATAACAGTGTTCCTTATCCATGTAGTTGAACATCATACAGGTTATGTCGTGGTTTACAAAATTGACATTGCTTGCAACGTGAACATTATCTCCAAAGCTAATCAACTCTGGCTCTGTTCCAAAATTCCACGGTTGCAGATAGACGTGTTCACCAATAGACTTAAAATAGTGTTTCTTCTTCAGGTACTCAGCTCTTGAGTACCCCCCCCCGATGGAAATTAGGCGAAGCATCATCCAGTATCTTTTTAGGGTCTTAAGATTCATTTTTATGCCCCCTGCTCTACACCAATTGCGCTCAGGAACTCTTTTTCCCTACTCTTAGCCGAGTAAGCATCCAGCCCCTTCTGATAAGATTTCATACACATCTGCTCATACTGTTCATTCGGCATATCAATGATTTTTCGCAGCTGAGTCTCAAGCTGTCCAACATTGCCAAGCTTAGCAAGATATCCAGTTACCCCGTCATCAATCTGTTCGCCCAATGCACCAACATCAAAAGCCACAGCAGGTCTTGAGTGTTTATATGCATCAAGCACTACACCGGACTGCGTTGCTGTTTCATAGGGTAGAACCGTGCATAGCGCATTATAAAAGTAGTCATGCATCTTGCTATATGGAATAACGCCTTCATCAAGCTTCACATTAGGAAGTTTTTTTAATGCATCAATAGTCTCTTTTACACTGTCATCCGCCTTACCAGCGACAACATATTGAATATCCGGCGTCCGCTTTACCAATTCAAGCAGGCACTCAATGCCCTTATACCGATTCATTCGACCGAAAAAGAGAACGCTATTTCCCTTTGGTTCGCAATACTGGGGAAAAGAATACCAGAGATCAACCTTGTGCAGTTTATCCTTATACTGCGGATATTGTTTCAACGCATTATTATAACCATCGGCACTTCTTAAAATAATCCGGTTTGCCAATCGAGCTGTCAAATTATTGATTGTCTTATTAATTCTTGCATGTTCATCACCTGCATGGGGAATCACATCATTGATTGCATGTGCCACAGGGATATGTTTATTCTTGCAATAGAGTATAATCGGATAATTCCACACATGGAATGATTCAAAATAGACAACATCAAAATCCGTATTTCGAATCATCTTCATCATTTGATGAATACGCGCCACATTGAATGTGTCTTTAGTAATTCCCGGTCTTTTAGGAGCATCAATAAACAAATTATCGCTATTCCTAGGAGCTGGATAATCCGAATTTTTTATTGTCAACGTTGTGACCTTGTATCTATCCTTTAGGTTTTCGTACATACTAAACACGCCGTCTTGAAAACTTGTATGATCAGACATTGTCACCATTAGTATTTTCTTCATTCAATTACTCCATTAAGTCACATTATTTATCTTTCCCTTAGGAATTTCCTGAAACCATAAATAAAAAATGCAAACCACGGTCCCGGATCACTCCACGAAAACAGTTGATCCACGGTATTCCTGCGGTCAAACCACGATGGCTTTGTTTTAAATCGATTTGGTGATTTGATAAACCACATCCAATCAATCTGTGAACGCCGTACTCGGATTCCTGTTTTATACTGCTGCATCGGCGTCACCTCGTCAGCATACAGGTCTTCCATTATTTGCTGTGCAGTATTGATTCCAGACAAAAAGCCCAGCTTTGCACAGGCAATCGGTCTAAGGTTTACCTCCAGCACTTTGGGCGTATCATCCCGTGCATCAATTATCATATCGACGCCCACAGGGCCATGCAGTCCCATTTTCTTTACCAGCTGCGTGGAAATATCGTGGATATCCTTGCGGTCAATCGTTTCATTCAGCACACCAGAACCGCCATCAATGGGATAAAATCGGTAACTCGCATAGGTAAATGCGCTTTTCGTATTTCCCTCTTTATCAACAAACAAATTATCTGCAACATTTAAGCCTTCCTGAGGGATATATTCCTGTACAACCATCTCGGACACGTCAATATCAAACTTCTCAACACAGGCTACAAGCTCTTCCTTAGTTCCAATCTTGTGAAATCCATGTGAACCAAAACCATGGCTCGGCTTCAGGATAATTGGGAATTTGATATTAGAAGCAAGGATATCGTCTACGGATTTAGCGTCATAAATAGTCATCGGACAAGGCAAATCATTTTCCATGCAGACCTTCATGACATTATTTTTATCCTGAGCATAATCAAACACATCCTGATCATTAACTATCAGGTGTGCATAGGTGCTCAATTCCTTTTTATGGTGAGACAAAATAGTAGCTGAATACTCAGTAAACGGGATGACTACATCGTATTCACCAGACTTAACCAGCTTCAGAATCCATTCTTCCGTTCCTTTCAAGTCACGGACATTCGACACACCGAGAATCTTATGCTTAGGGTGCTTCGATGCATAACAAGTATCAAAACGGTCATCACACAGCACCGTGGTGTCACAGCCAAGACCGTTGAAGGCTTTTGTATATTCCAAGCACTGGCTCGTCAAACCATCCAGTAAGAGGATTTTCTTCCCCGCAAATCTACTGTCCATTCCCGTATCTCCTCAAATATTTATCATCACCAGTTCCCGCGGATTACCCAATCTTGGAAACCGGGTCGTATTTGAAACGCCTGCGCTGATAATGTGCTTTCCAAACTGCCCACGGACATTTGAAACCATCAGTCCAATCCTTGGCACGTACACACCAACATTACCAATGCGCCATTGCCCTCCATGGTAATGCCCAGATAAAACCAAGTCGAAGGTGTCTGTTTTTCTGTCCTTAATCTTGTATTTGTAATGCTCTGGATGATGGCACAGAAGAATTTTCGTTCCTTCTTTTCGTGCATACTCCTCTAACCAATCCAAATCATAGCGAGTGGACAATCCACCGATGCGCAGCTTCTTACCTTTAATAGTCACCTGCACATCAGCATTATCCAAAACTGTAATATTGCGGTCTACGAAGAATCTCTCATCTTCAGCGGTAAAATACCATTCATGGTTTCCGACCGACATGAACACCGGGGCCAGTTTGCTTATATCTCGGAGAAACGCTAAGCCGAGGTCTTCCTCTTCTTCAGCTTCAATACCCTTATGCTCGACCAGACGATCCAGCACCCGCATCAGACTAACCATTGGGCCTTTCATCTCCGGCAGAAACTGCCACTGTTCCATTGATAGAAAGTTCCATTCACTTTTTCCTTCCTCGTGTCGCTCCAAAGTATCGCCAGAGAGGAGAATCGCATCGGGACTTTCTTTTGTAAGTAGCATCAGTAACTCATCGTATGGCATACTGTGCATATCAGTCACAAGTGCTATCCTTAGCCCCAGTCCTATGTTCGGCTCATAATTCGTAACATGAATGGAATCCATTATTGCCTCATTCTTCGTTAGGATAGATTTTCAGCAGTTCCTCAAAAGTCACGAACTCGTAGCCACTCTTTTTGAGCATCTCAATTACCTTCTTGAAACGCCAAACCATATGGCGGCGGCCAATATGTGTACGAAGATACCGGTCGAAGCTAATACCCTCCACCTTCGGCATAGGTTTCGGTGACAAATCAATCGGATGGATGTACATCACATAGGGCTTACCAGAGTCCAAATACTTCTGGGTCATATGCTTCATAAAGAACCACGGTAGCATCCGAATATACCCGCCGCCAAGGAGCATATTCATATCGCCAATCTTCTCAGTACTGACCTCAAACTCCGTAAAGCCTTTAGTCTGGTGAACACAAGGAATCGTTTCCTTAAAGTCCTTCAAATTCAACACCCCGTACTTGGCACTTTTCTGCGGCTTCAACTTGCTGGAGTCGTACTTAAAACCACACTCTCGCACAATGTCGAGCCGTTCATCGTCAATGCCAAAGCTCGGTGCACGGTAACCGTGAACTTGATGTCCAAGAATTCCTTCGATCTTTTGCTTTGCCTCCAGCAACTGGCTGCGGAACTCATCCGGAGCCATCGTTACAGGGCGAAGATGCTGGCAGTTGTGAACTGCGATATCATGGCCTTCTTTGTCCATTGCTCTTAGTTTGTCTGCGAGCTTATCCGCAATCTCACCAACAACGAAGAACGAGCCGTGAATATCGTCCTTTTTCATAATATCCAGTGCCACATCCAAACCGTCCAGAAGCGAAATCGAACGATCCACATTTGCCTCCGGGAAGTATGTATGGTACCAGTCTTCTACATCCATCGTGATAATTGCGTATTTTTTCATTTGATAAACTCCTCTATTACTACTGCAAAACAGCCCAACCTCATCTTAAAGATTTCAGGTGCCTCTCATTGATAAAACTGTTTTGTCCGCTAGCAAGCATTCCTTCATGCGTTAAACTTTCTATTTCTGTCACCATAAGTTTTGCTTACTTCTGCCCCATCGCCGTGGTCGCACCTTCTGCCACGCCCTCGGTAGATTCCGCCATGAACAAAATTTTCACGGTTGCCAGCATAATTTTCAGATCCTCGATCAGGCTGGGATGCGCAATGTACATCAGATCCATTTGCAGCTTATCGTAGGGGGTGGTGTTATACTTGCCATACACCTGCGCATAACCGGTCAAACCAGCCTTTGCCTGAAGCCGCAGCGCAAACTCCGGCATCTCCTCGCAGTACTGGGCAGCAATCTCCGGGCGCTCCGGGCGGGGACCAACAACAGACAGATCACCCTTTAGGATGTTCAGCAACTGGGGCAGCTCGTCCAGACGGCAAGCGCGAATGATATGACCGACCTTTGTAATACGGTCATCCTTGTCGCCGGTGGAAAGACGTGCCACGC
>OGGU01000412.1_pt1 | contig 33778 bp, 25 predicted proteins | sample 1571241 | NCBI WGS metagenome assembly OGGU01 (sample SAMEA2581934, study PRJEB24529) | metagenome | biome: Human gut stool | place: China | collected 2011
GCTTTGCCTTTCCACAAAGGTTCATACAATAATGGGCGTTGACGGTATCATAATAAATCTCTATTCGGAAACCTCGATAGCTGCCGATTTCGGTAGCTGCGGACATCGGATAATCCTTGCAGATTGCAAGGAGCATCTCGCCTGCGTCTGCCTTTTCGGTGTAGGTCATACCTTTTAGGGTCATCGGGCAGAACTTATCCTCGCCCTGCGGCTTGTGCTGCTCGACAAGAGCCGCATCGTTTTCATAGCCTGCAATGCGTTCCTCATACTCTTTAATGGTCTGGGGATAGTATTTCAGCACTCTGTCCTCAAGGTCGTAATGCTCGGAAAGATAACTCTGCTTTAACACTCGGAGCTTGGAAACCTGTATATCCAAATCCATCTTTTCCTTAAAACGGGCATCACCTGTGGCAAGCATTTTAACCTCCGCAAAGGACAGGGCAACCTCGTCCACATCTTCAGCAGAGCGTACAGGGCTTTTGCTCGTCATTATCTGGCTGATAAATTTCTGCTTGCTCTCCACCAACTGATAGAGATAAGCATCAAAAGTCTGCTCGGTCACATATCGGTAAACCTCCACCTCTGGAAACATATTGCCCTGCCGTTCAATACGCCCCTGCCTTTGTTCAAGGTCGGAAGGACGCCACGGACAATCAAGGTTATGGATTGCTATAAGCCTGTCCTGCACATTCGTACCTGCTCCCATCTTAGGAGTAGAGCCGAACAGCACACGGACTTCGCCGCTTCTTACCTTGCCGAACAACTCTTTTTTCTGTGCATCGGTGGTCGCTTCGTGGATAAAGCGTATCTGCTCCGCAGGGATACCACGGGCTATCAGTTTCTCCCTCATATCGTCATAGACATTGAAAGTACCGTCATTTTTCGGGGTGGACAGGTCGCAGAACACAAGCTGTGTCGCTTTGGTATCGGCGTGTTCCTCCCAGATACGGTACACATTATCCACGCAGGCATTGACTTTACTTTCTGGGTCATCTGGCAGCATCGGGTCAATCATTCTCTGGTCAAGAGCCAGTTTTCTTCCATCATTGGTTATCTTGAGCATATTGTCAATGTTCGGCTCGACAAGCCTTGCCCTGACTTTCTCAGCCCGCTTCGCAAGGGAAGCTACCATTTCGGTCTGTATCTCACTCGGCTTAGTCTTAATATTGTGGTAATTGACCGTTGGCACAGGGAGCTTTAGCATATCGGCGGTCTGTATATCCGCCACCTCACGGAACATCTGCATCAGCTCTGGCAGGTTATAGAACTTGGCAAACCTTGTCTTGGCTCGGTAATTCGTGCCTTCGGGTGCTAATTCCAGAGCTGTAACCGTTTCTCCAAAGGTAGAAGCCCAACTGTCAAAATGCTGCAAACCGTTCTGTGCAAGAGTGTCATACTGCAAGTACCTCTGAACGGAGTACAGCTCAACCATTGAATTGCTAACAGGCGTACCCGTTGCGAAAACCGTGCCACGGTTGCCCGTGATTTCGTCCAGATAGCGGCATTTCATAAAGAGGTCGCTTGATTTCTGGGCTTCGGTCTGGGCGATACCGCCTACATTCCGCATCTTGGTGTAGAGGTACAAATTCTTATAAAAATGGCTCTCATCAATGAAAAGCCTGTCAACGCCGAGCTGTTCAAAGTCGATAACCGTATCCTTACGCTTGGTGTCGTTGAGTTTTTCGAGCTTCGTCTTGATTGCCTTTCGGGTTTTCATTAGCTGTTTGACCGTGAACTGCTCGCCTTTGGAAGCCTGCACATCGTCAATGCCATGCTCAATATCATCAAGCTGCTTTTCCAACTGCTCCCTCTGGCGTCCTATGCTCATCGGGATTTTTTCAAACTGCGAATGCCCGATAATGACTGCGTCATAGTCGCCTGTGGCAATCCTGCCGCAGAACTTCTTGCGGTTTCCCGTTTCAAAATCCCGCTTTGTTGTCACAAGTATATTTGCACTCGGATAGAGCCGCAGATACTCGGAAGCCCACTGACCGACAAGATGATTTGGCACAACAAACATGGATTTCTGGCATAAGCCGAGCCGTTTGCTTTCCTGTGCGGCGGCTACCATTTCAAAGGTTTTTCCTGCTCCCACCTTATGGGCAAGAAGCGTATTGCCGCCATAAAGGATATGGGCGATGGCGTTGACTTGATGTGGTCTTAGTGTGATTTCTGGACTGATACCTCCGAAAGTGATATGGCTTCCGTCATATTCACGGGGTCGCACAGAGTTAAAAGTGTCGTTGTAATAACGGACAAGGCGGTTTCGCCGTTCTGGGTCTTTCCATATCCAATCCTGAAACGCCTGCTTGATGACTTCCTGCTTCGCCTGTGCCGCCGTGGTTTCCTTTGCATTGAACACCGCTTTTTTATTGCCGTGTTCGTCATACACATAATCAAAGATACGGGTGTCACGCAGGTTTAAGGTGTCCTCAATAATACGATAGGCGGAAGCTCTTTTCGTACCATAGGTGCTGTCCGCCTTTACATTCCCCATATCGGAGCTTTTATTCTCTATGAACCAGTCTCCGTTTATCGGGGTGTATCGTACCTTTAATCTGCCTGCGGCATAACTTGACGGAGTTAAAAGCTCCATCACAAACCGCTGTATATCTTCCTGCGGTATCCAAGTTGCACCCAGACGGACAGAGATTTCCGCCGCCGAGAGGTCTTTGGGAATGACCTTTTCCAAGGCTTCCACATTAACTGCAAGCTCTGGGTCATTCTTCGCAGCAAGATCCGCAACCGTCAGCTTGTTTCGGACATTTCCTGACAGATACTCGTCTGCGGCTACATAGGAAACATGCTCACAGTTCGGTACTTTGAAGATAACACCTTGTAAATCCTGCACAAGCTCAGCCTGCGTTTTGCCTGTGAGCTGCTCCATATAAGGCAAATCAACACGGGCTTTCTCCCCGATAGAGAGGGCGAGGGCTTCGCTTGCAGTTTCAACCGAAGTTACTTCTCGGTGGGGTTTGATAGTCCGCTTTGTGAACATATCTGCCTTCCGTTTGAAGTTGCCCTCATCATCAAGCACCTCCAGAGAACATAGAAGGAAGTAGCTCTCATCTGAAGCAAAAGCAAGATAGTTTCCTCGGCTGTTGATTAGACCGTATTTTGCGGTATAAACATCATACAGACGGTTGAGGTTTTCCTGCTCGGTGCGTATCATTTCCTCTGGGTAATCATCGGTCTGATACTCTATGAGCTTACGCACACAGTCACGAATTTGGATAAGTCCCTTAATACGGTTTTCTGCGGTCATCGACACAGAAGCAGGTTGCATACGGTCATTCTCTCGGAAGTAAACCCTGCCGTCCACCAGAGTAAAAGAGAAGTTACGCACATTCGGGTCAGCAGGAACGGAAAGCTCCTGCTCATCGGAGATTTCATCAACCCTATTATCAAGCTCTGGGATTTCGCCGTTTATCCTCTGAACTGCATTGGACAGAAGCTCGGAAAGTGGTATATCCTTACGGGCTTTACAGACAGGCTCGAAAGTACCAAAGCGTGTGTTTTCCATCTTTATCTCGCCCAACACCATTTCGGGGTGTTCGACAAAATATCTGTTCATCGTAACACCGTTTTCGTCCGTATCAAGGTGTACCCAGTCTGGCTCTATATCCATCACTCGGTCACGCTTTTGCAGGATAAGAATATCGCTCGTGACCTCCGTGCCTGCGTTTGCCTTAAAGGTGTTGTCTGGCAGACGGATAGCACCTAAAAGCTCGGCTCTCTGGGCAATATACTTGCGTACCTCTGGACTTGCTTTATCCATCGTTCCCTTTGAGGTAATGAACATCACAACGCCGCCGGCACGGACTTTATCCAGAGCCTTTGCGAAAAAGTAGTCGTGTATGAGAAATTTCTGGGCGTTGTATCGGCTGTCATTGACCCTTATCTCCCCAAAAGGCACATTACCGAGGACTACATCAAAATGGTCGTCTGGGAGATTTGTTTTCTCAAAGCCCTCAATGGCAATGTTCGCTTTTTGGTAGAGCTGCTTTGCAATCCTGCCTGTGAGAGAGTCGATTTCCACGCCGTGGAGCTTGCTGTTTTGCATACTTTCGGGAAGCAGACCAAAGAAATTGCCTGTGCCGCAGGACGGCTCCAAGATATTGCCCTGTGAAAAGCCCAGGCGGTCAAGTACGTCATACATCGCCTTGATAACAACAGGCGGCGTATAAAAAGCGGTCAGCGTTGACTCCATAGCGGCACGGTATTCCTCTGGGGAAAGGCTGGCATATAGCTCCTTAAACTCCTCCGCCCACGCCGCATTGTGTTCATCAAATGCCATAGAAAGACCGCCCCAACCGACATACCGAGACAGGACTTCCTGTTCTTCGGGTGTGGCAAGGCGGTTTTCAATTTCAAGCTCGTGCAGCAGGTTGATTGCCGCCATATTGTTACGGAATTTTTCTTTTGCTCCGCCGATACCGATGGCATCATCGGTAATACGGAAATTATGACGGTCTGTGGCAAGAGTTTCCGTTTTTTCTTCGGGTGGTAATTCGGTTTTTTCCTGTTCCAATAGCTTTTGGATATAGCCGATTTTCTCCACTCGGTTTATCGGAAAGCCCACATTGTTCTGGAATGTGATGTCACGCAGGGACACATCACCGCTGATTTTCCCGATGCTCTCAATGAGATATTTACGGTTATCTATGATGATTTCCCTGCCTATGAGGTCATCTGTGGATTGCTCCATTTCAATGACAGGAGCTTCTGAGCCATTCACTTTATCGGCATTCGCCTGTGGTTTTTCTTCGGCTTCCTCGGCTGTCCTGTACCAATCACTTTCGGTAGCCATAATCTCATCAAGGAGCTTCTCGTCCTCTTGGGTCAGCTCGGTGTGCTGTTCCAAGAATGGGATAAACTCATCTCTGCCACGGAGCAGGCTTTCTCGGTCATCTCCATATAGCTGTTCGCCCTTTGGCGATAAGGCATAATCGTAAAAATTCTTAATATGGGCAATTAAATCGCCCTCACCATCGCCAATATCAAACCGCCCTTCATAGTTAAATTCCTCGCCGCCGATAACAGCCTTGATAACAAAATCTGTCTTGTGATACCACCCGATATTTTTATCGCCCTCACGCTCACGGTGCTGTTTCTCGTCCAAAATACCAAGCAGCTTATTCCCCAGAGCAAAGCTCAAATCCGTATAGCGGTCATTAAGCTGTCTGTCATAAAAGGCAGGATGTTCGGAAAAACCGATAGAAAACTGTATTCCGTCCTGCTTTTTCTCGGACGGTGCTTCTGTCCTCTGTTTCTCGGTTACGACCACTTTCAGATGGTCATTTGCAGGATTTTCCGTTAGCTTTTCTTCAAAGTCGGCTCGGCTGTATTCCTGCCCCAAGATAGGGAACTCGGCATTTTGCAGATAGACCTTTTCCTCGGTAAGTGTTGCAATCTCATATTTATCCGCACCGATATACACCACATCGCCCTCATTGTAGAGGTAGCGGAGTGGGTGCAGCTCCCTTAATTCCTCGGTAAACTTCCACCCATTACTGCGGCTGAAAACCGAGGTCGTTTTCCATTGTACCTGTGCAAGAAAGTCTATGAGCTGTTGAACGGTTGAGGGGTCGGATAAGTGCTGTTCCATTTGCTCGGCGGTAACATCTGCAAGGTCGCTTCGTTCCACAACAGATAACAGGTCTTTTTCGTACCTGTCCAAGTCACGGATAAAGTCAGATAGCCGCAAAGCAAGGGTATCCCGTTTGTCGGCAGGCGGCAGGTCACGATGGGCGTCGATAAAACGCTGCCTTGCTATTTTCCTCTGGGTGTCAACCTCATATTGGGGAGCTGACACGCTCTCCAGATAATCGGCATAATGGTCTTTTTCTTTCGGATTGAGATAGCGGTTATCCTTAATCAGCTCACGCAGACGCTTTTCAACCTGTGACCATTTTAACACAAGGTCGTGATTGGTATAAGTGCCGTTTCGGTCAATGGCAAGACCTTTGCTGTCATACCAAGAATGACCGCTGAAACCATCGGGGAAGATGTGCGTACCGCCGCCCGTTCCATACTCATTTTTAAGGAACTCAATATTTTTCTGTCTGTCCACGCCCTTTTGGAATTGGCGGTAGATGCGGTATTTTCCGTCCGCAACACCGCTGCCTTTCTGAAGTACGGAGTCAATATCTTCTTTGGAAATAGCAAAAGCAGAGGCTTTTTCGTCCTCTGCTTTTGCTATCATTTCGATTTGTTCATCTACGGTTGGAAGATTGACCCTAACCTCATCCTCTTTGGCAACGCTTACTTGTAAATCAGTTCGGTCAGTATCACTTCCTCCGCTTGGCTGCGGATGTTGTTCATCAGTCCGACCCACTGCATCGGTGCTTTCTCTTTCAGTTCCTCTGTCACGCCCTGCTCGGCTGAGAGCTGCTTCGTCAGAAGCTCCAACCTCTGGAGTGCTGTCTGCTCTACCTCGTGCAGATGCCCGTTCAGCCTGCCCGATGTCAGCAGATTGAGATAGGTCACTCGCTTGTGCTTCTCCAGATAATCCCTGTGCATCAAAGCGTACCTGCCAAGCGGAAGCTCTGGCTCTGTCGGTAATGTTAGGTCGGGAATAAGATAATCCCCCTGTCTGCTGTAAGTGATTTCGCTCATTGTATTCGCTCCTTTCGGGTTGTTGTCTGTCTTTATCATACTGAGCCTGCGTTCTTTGTGCAAAGGTGCGATTCTGGTCTTTTTCCGCCATTTGCACATTTCGGATAGACTGTGAGATTTCCCGTAACGCCATTTCCGCAATATCGCTCGTGGCAACGCCGATGGCGTTTATCGTTGCAGGGGTATTGAAATTTACAATATCCGCAAAATCATCACGGTCAAAAAACTCATTCGTATCCAGACCGCAGCGGCTGATCAGCATAAAAGCAACGCTGTTTGCTGCCAGCCGCCTGTAAATGACTTCTATATTAAAGTCGTCCAGTTCTTCCAAAAAGCTGTCTTTCGTGCAGTCCTTTAACTGAGAAAAATAGTCTTGCAGATTGTCCTCCACGGCGTTCTTTGCCGTTTCCATTAAGGCAGAAGCAAGGTCAGTGCTTTCCACATCTCCAAACCTGTCCGAGAGCCTTTCCATAACAGCCTGCTCGTATCGCTCATCCATCTGCCATATCGGAACAGGGCGGCTGCCATAATAGCCCTCGTGGGTGTCGGACACATCAAAATAGTATTTCAGCGTATTCCTGCGACCTTTCGGGTCAAATACGGCAATACCCTTGCTGTCCTTATTGACCCAACGCTTGAACTGCCTGTTCCAAGTTTCGAGCTTCGCAACGGCGACAGCATCGGGGCGTTGGGCGTATATTAAAAGCTGTTCGTCAAAACGGCATTTATAGTTGCGGCAGGCAGAGGACAGAAAGCCCTGCCACGCCTGCGGATTTTTTGCAACCGCAACGCCTGTACGCCGATACAGCTCTGTGATTAGCTGATACTTCGCAGCCATTCAACCTACACCTCCTTATCGTTTCTGTTTCAAATATTCCTGTTTACTCACTCCGCACCACCGCCAAGAAAAGAAATGACCTTGTTCGATTTAATGCTCTTTTGCAGGTCATTGATGAGGGTAATATCCGCAACCGTAATGCCCTGCATAGAAAGAATATCGTCCATAGTCATAGCGGCAATCGCTTTTTCATCGGTAAAGCCTGCTTCCAAGACTTTATTCAAGACCTTGACGGCTTTCTGATTAACAGCCATATTCTAAATCCTCCTTATCGTTCTAAATCCTTGTGCTTCGGTGTTTTCTGCGGCGTTTGTTCCGCAGGTTTCGGCTCATAGGTCGCCCCGTTTTTCTGCATACGCTCGGCAAACTCGCAGATGTGGTACAGATTGCTGCCGACTTCGGTATGGTATTCATCAATAAAGCGGCAGGGATACTCCCGTTTCTCTCCCCAAGAGGTCGTGACAATGACCTTTCCGCCGTCGGGGATACGGAACAGTTCTTTATATTGAGGGTCAATAAAGCGGATACCTTGTTCCGCTTTCTGGATATGCTTATCAAGCCATTCCTTCACATAACAATAGCAGTAAAAATTATAGTCGCCTTTGGCGGGATTGCACCGAAGCAGAAAAGCGTGTTTCTCCGTATCCACACGGAAACCGTACTCAGTACAATAGTTGCCCTTTATCGCACTTTCGGGAAAATGCCTTGCAAACGCACTCATATCATAGCGGTTATGCAAAAGCCCTTTATCCTCCCGTAAAGCATTGATGACCGTATCAAGGTCTGCCTTAAATTCGTCAGATTTCCATTGGGGTCTGGTATCAAACCAAGTGGTGTAAAAGCCATAGCCCGTCGTGGCAAAGTCACCACGCAGATGCCCGATAGTGCCTGTCTGCCCCTCAAGCTGCATACTTTGGGCATAGGTGTATTTCTGTTCTGTCGGGGTTAAAGGTCTTGTCTTTATTTCATTACTCATTCGGCTGCTCCTTTCTTTCCTTTTTCTCTTTCTGCTCGTCTAAAATCTTGCGAATACAGACATCGCAGAAAATAACTGACCCGTCCTTATATCGGGGATAAGGACAGGTCGTGCAGTCATATTTTATTTTATCGCTCACGGTCATCACCGTTTTTCTGCTTCTGGGCAGGCTGATTATAGGGCATACGGCACTCTGACTGGTATCGTTCATTCAGCTTTTGCCGTGCAGCATCAAGCTCATTCGTGTAATAACCCCAGAAATAATTTGAGCCTCCCTTGCAGTACCAACACACATAAGGGTTGGGTGCGTTGGGATTGTGACCGATGACAAGCTCTGTACTCCCGATAGTACAGCTCTCAATGATTTCATAGTTCTGATTGGAGCGTTTTTCTTCGTCCATAAGCACCTCTCTATTCTTTGGCATAACGCCGATAGGCTTTTTCGCCCGTGGCTCTCATTTTTTGAACAGGGCGGCTCCCTGCAAGCTCTGGATGCTGTGCCTGCAGCTTGCGGCGTGTCCTGCTGACGCTCTCAAAGCTCGGCAGACCAAGATATTTGTGCTGCGTCATTATCTCTGCAAGCGGCATTGCCCCTGCATCCTTCAGACAGGCATTACAAAGTGCAAGATACAGCACCATATCGTCATTTCTGGCATCTTCATTCTTTTCCAGAACAGCTCTGACTTTCTTTTCAATGGTTTTAAGGTTTCTCATTGTTACCTCCATAAAAGAAAGGGCGGCATCTTTCAGCCGCCCAAACCACTTACTTATTCTTTCTGTTACGGATATTCAGCCATACCGCCGCACCCACAATGAACACGACAAGCACGATTGCGATAATGGTTTTAGCGTCCATCAATTAGTCCTCCTTTTTCTTCTTTCTGTTCTTATAACCGACAAATCCGAGAACGCCCGCACCGACAACAGACAAAACCGAAAGGCTTACCCATAAGCCCAGATTGAAATCATCGCCTGTTTTCGGGGTATCCCTGAACTCATTGTGCATCTGCACGATAGCCGTAGCGTCCACCTTGACCGTTGCCTGTTTATCGGCAGGCAGGATATATCCTGCGGAAGCCTTGTCACTTACTTCGGATACGGTATAGTCGCCAATCCGCAAGCCCTCAATCACGATTTCCCCGTTCTTATCTGTCTTAAAGGTCTGGTCATAGTCCACGCCTGTCACACGGAAAGAGAAGTCCTCCACCTTACCGTCAGAGGAAGTCTTTACGATTTTAAGAGAGCCTTTCTGTGCTGCATTGATAAAGCCAACACCCGCCTTGTTTTCCACGGTGTAGGTCTTGCCGTTCTCTTCGATGGATACGGCATAAACATCTTCATCAAGCACAAAGCCTGTCGGAGCTTTGGTTTCCTTTACCAGATATTTGCCGTAGCGGAGTTCACTCATCTGGTAAACGCCGCCGTCAAGTTCTTTCATTTCGCCAAGCAGCGTATCGTCTTTATCCAGTTTCCCATCGCCATTAGTATCGGAGTAAACCTCAAATACCGCACCAGACAGCTTGTTGTCGGGATAATCCTCATCAACCTTTGTCAAAGCGATATTGCCCTTAATGAAGTAGTTGACAAGTTCGATTTCCACAACTTCGTCCACCTTGCCTATAGTCACGGCGATTTCTTCCTCGGAGAGTACATATCCCTTCGGGCTTTCGATTTCACAGATTATCCAAGTTCCATACGGCACTTTGGCAAAAGAAAAACTACCATCATCTTTTGATGTGGTAGCTGCAATCGCATTTTCCTTTGTAAACTCGGTAGTTCCTGTCTTAAAGATACCGATAACTGCACCGCCCAGAGCTTTTCCATCCTCATCAGATTTCTTACCGCTTACAGAGCCGTAAATAATGTCATTTGTGATAGCTTCGCCCTCGTTGGCTGTAATGCGGACAGTTTCGGTATCCTGTCCTGCGTATTCAAAAATAACAGGGTATTTTGCATCGCTGACAATATATGCGGAGTTGGTCGAGATTTCCTGCACATAATAGCTGCCCATCGGCAGGTCGCTGATAGCTTTCCCGTGACCGCTTTCATCAAGGGAAATGACCTCAATCAGACCGTCCGCAGGAATGGTCTTTCCATCTGCGGCTGTGAGTTCCTCCGCCGCATACAAGCCAAAGGTCACATCAAAGATTTCTCCATTCTTGCCAATGCCGTAGGCTTCATCAATGGCAAGGCTCTTGATGAGGTCGATTTCAACATGCTGTCTTTCATTATAGAAAGAAGTAGCCGTTTCCGTTACATCAACATTCTGTCCTGCATACACAAGCTCAACAGAATGGACTTCCTCATTCAGCACCATTCCATACGGAGCTGTAATTTCCTTAACCTCATATTTTCCGAGATACAGTTCTTTGGATTTTGCTGTACCGTCCTTTCCTGTCGTAACGGTATCCACAACCTCGCCCTTTTTGGCTCTGACCGTTCCGTCCAGAGTGACAATATCCTCGGCTGCGGTAATCTCATAGACTGCACCCTCAAGACCGCTGACAGAGAAAATCGGCTGATACAATCCCTTATCGCCTGCCACGGAGCTGAATACCTCGCCAGACTTTTCTACTGTAATTGTACCTTTCTGTGCCATATTGGAGCGTACTACCTCAATAACGGTAATGCCGCTTTCTTCCTCGGAATTTTCCTGCACCACATCAAAATAAACAGGCTCGGAATTTAAGACATACCCATACGGGGCTTGTACTTCCACAAGGGAATAGCCTTTGCCGTATTCCAATGTCTGCGGTGTGATAAGGTCGCCGTCTGCCGTAGTATAGAAGGTGTCAATGGTCGTCACTTCGGGATAAGTGAAAGTCATAGTCACAAGATTTCCATTCGGGTCGTAAATCTGGAAGCCTGCACCTGCATACGGGATTGTATTGCCTGTTTCTGCATCTTTCTTTACGATTTTGATATAGCTCTCAAAGTTAGCGTTGTTGATAAGGTAGCGGTAGGTCTGACCGTCCTTGCTGATAAACACATCAAAGTCTTTCATCAGTTCACGCCCCTCCCAACCAGAGGTCTGGCGGACGGTATAAATGCCATACGGCATATCCTTTGTCTGGGCAAAACCGTTCTCGTCACATGTCAGCACATCACGCTCGGTTTCCTTTGCATTTTCATAGCTGCCTGCGGATTTGAGGAACACTTCAAATACCGCACCTTCTTCGGGTGTTTCAATCTGGGTTTCCCCGTTATCCGTATGCTTGATGAGTGCGATATTGCCTTTGATGACCTGTTCATTCACATCGTTTGCGGTACTGTTCAGCTCTACCGTGTATAGCTCTGGTTCTGCACCTACCTTGTGGATTGCGGTATCCAGAAGATACCCCTCGGACGGGCTGATTTCACGGACAGTCCAATCATTGTCACAGATATAATACTTGGTCGTAAACTGACCGTTTTCATCAGTCGTGTAGGTGTCAATCAGTTCCTCACCTTTATAGATGCCGTAAACCGCACCTGCAAGGGAAGCGTCGCCCTGCGGAGAACCTGTTTCTGCATCGGTCTTTGTCACAGTCACTTGGAATTTCTTCAATACATTGTCGAAGCTGCGTTTTGTGACCTTGTTCCATTCAATCGGAGCTGTCTGGGAAGCAGGAACGACATAGCGGACTGCGGTATCCACTTCCTCAACCACATACGGGGTATCGCCGCTGATAAGGACATTTTCAAACTTTGCCAGACCGTTTTTATCAGTCACGGCATACTCGTCAACAGGCAAGCCGCTTAAAGATGTGCCGTAAAGGTGGAATTTCATTCCCTCCACCAGATTGTCCTCGGAAGTCTTGACGATTTCCAGACTGCCACGCTTCAAAGTATTGCTGAAGGTCACAGTAGAGGTTTTTCCTCCAATAAGGGTCACGGTCTGGGTTTTCTGCGGCTCATAACGGTCAATGGACTGTTCTGTGACGGTATAAGTGCCAGGGAATAATCCCTCCACGGAGACAGAGCCGTCCTTTCCTGTCTTAACTGTCTTATTGAAGTTATCACCTTTGATTGTAAAAGAGATGCCCTCCACAACTCCGTCCTCCGAAGTCTTTTTGAGGGCAATCGTGCCTGTCGGCGTTTCGATATTGATATATGCAGACACGGTATCAGCATTCTCCACACCTGTTACCAAATCCTGCAAGTTCGGGTCGCCATAGGCAATGAGCTTTGCACTGTTGCTGACAGTCGGCACATTGTTCCTCTTTGCCGTAATGCGGACAGAACCGCTGATAGCTACGGTGGAGCTGATTGTCAGCTTATTTCCAGACTTCGATACACTCACATTGCTGTCAGAGCTTGAAAAGCTGTAATCGGAAAGGACGCCGTTGCTGTCCGTCAATGTGATGCTGTACTTTCCGTCCTTGTAGGCAAGCTCCTTTGTGATGTCATTCTTACCGCCCGACATAAAGCTCGGAATGGTGTTATGCTCACGCAGCATTGCAACAATCTGGTCATACACTGCCCTTGCTCCGCTGTTGGCATAATTTGAACCGAAGTGCAGGCTGTAAACGGTAGTGCTTGTCTGGTTATATGAGCCTGTGGCTTCACGGCAGCCTGTGACAAACTCCCAAACGAGTGTCTGCGTGGCAAGCCATTTTTCATCATCACTTCCCGACAGATTATTTCGGTTGCCCTGATACCCATAGAGCAGGGCAAGCCCAACCGCCTTTTTCTGATTGGCTGAAAGGGCGTTCCAAGTATCGGAGGAAGCCTTTTTCAAGGTATTTCCTGTTTTCAGCGGTACTCCCGGCTGAATACAAAACGCATTCTCACCGTCTACAAACATACGGTACTTATAATTTCCCGTTCCGCCTGCGGTATAGCCGCCGATATTCGCACTGGAATTGTACCTCATCGCATTACCGTTGCTGTCATAGGTGTGGGAAAAGGAAATCGTCCCGATGTCACCCGCAGCAAACGCCGTCGCAGGCATTATGGATAATGCCGTGACTGCAGCCATTACAAAAGCCGCAGCCTTTTTGAATAATTTAGGGATTTTCATAGTTACCTCCTGTAATTTGGATTGAATATTTTGCCTTACTGACCGAAAAAAGCTGCCCGTTATGGACAGCCTAAAGTATTTCTTTTCTCGGATAGTTACTGGCAGTAGTTAGGGGGTGAGGTGTGGAGAGGGGGAAGCCGAAATAATGGCTATCCACTCAAATGGGCAGACCTCGCCCTCGATGTGTGGCTATCTCTCGTGAGCCTTGTTCCGCTGCAAGTGTCGGTTATAAAACTCCAACGCCTTGACAACAAAATTCGTTTCCTGCCCTCTGGGAACAGTCTTTGGAATGAGCTTGGTTATCCTCTCGTCACGGAAAGCAGGTTTTTCCTTCTGATTGGGCTTTTCTTCCTCCATAATGGACTGGATAACCTCGGAAGTGAGCTTGCCGTCTTGGTTATACTTCTTCATTTTGATAGCCTGTGCCAATGACGGGGTAGCATCGTTGTACTCCATTGCTTCAAGCAGGGTGTATTGCTGTTCCTCGGTCAGATAAGAAACCTAAACCGCAGGACGAAAAGCAATCTGCCTTTCATCTACCATTTGCAGGATTTCGGGAACAAGCTCCGTTAGACGGATATAGCGGCGTATCTGGTCTTTGCTTTCTCCAACAAGTTCTCCTAATTCCTCATCAGAACGCCCTTTTGATAAATTAGTCGCCAATGGCGACGCATTTTCTTTTGGGGGTCTGCCTGCCTGTCGTTTCATAGCTTCCAACCGCATTTTATACGCAAACGCTTTCTCACTCGGCAAAATAACAGAGCGTTGGAGATTACTTTCCACCATAACAATAATGGCTTCATCACGGGTAAGCTCTTTGACCTCGCATTTCAGCGTTTCAAGTCCTGCAAGTTCACAAGCCTTTTTTCGCCTGTGACCACTGATAAGCTCATACCGTCCGTCCTCTTTTAAGCGAACTGTCGCAGGGGTCATTACACCGTTTCGCTTGATACTCTCAACAAGTTGTTCCATATCTTCGTCCATCAAAACCTTGAACGGGTGGTCTGGAAACTCGTCAATCTCCGATATGGGAATATCCCGTATCTTGCTTAGCTTTGCTTCCTCACGGCTTTCGTCCGTCTGAAAAAGGTCATCGTATGCGGTCAGCTCGATTTTGGTTTCTCTGCTTCTCGCCAATCTCTGCCACCTCCTTTCCTAACTGCTCATAGGCTGCGGCAACCTTGCCGCTTTTGTCGTAAGCAAAAATACTTTTGCCTTCTGCGGTAGCTTCCACCGCACGGATAGAATGAGGTATCTCGGTATCAAATACCTTGATTTTCTTACCGTATGCACTTTTGACCGTTGCCGCAATTTCCTTAGAAATGTTGGTACGGGGCATTACCATAGTCATTAAGATACCGTCTATCCGCAGCTTTGGGTTGATTTGCCGCTTGACCCTTGATACGGAGCGAAGCAAAAGTTCCAGACCTTTAGCCGAGAGATAGTGGGGCTGTGTCGGGATAATTACACTGTCAGCCGCCGCCAGAGCATTGATGGTTATCATGCCTAAGCTCGGCATACAATCAATAAGCACATAATCGTAATTCTTTTTAACCTCATTGACATAGGTTTTCAGCACACGCTCACGGCTCATTGCATTGATTAGCCTTACCTCAAAGCCCGACAGCTCAATGTTTGACGGAAGTAGGTCAACGCCCTCGCTGTGGTGGATAATCCCCTGTGAAACATCAAGTGTTTTATCGTCTATGATGTTCTGCATCACAGTAGAGAGCGTTATTGGAATATCGTCTGGTCTGTTATAACCCAGAGCCATCGTGAGATTTGCCTGTGCATCGGCATCAATCAGCAGGACTTTTTTACCCTGCTGCACCAGACTTACACCCAGATTGACCGCTGTGGTTGTTTTTCCGACACCACCCTTCTGGTTAGTCAGAGCAATTACTTTGCAATTTGACATAGATGCGTCCTCCTTTCACATAGATTTAGCCACTTTGTCAAGGTAGCTATGTAAACAGTACCAGAGAACGCAAAAAAACCTCCTACTCTTAAAATCAATAAGAATAAACGGCTTCGTAATTTGCCTTAGACATATTCAATTTTCATTCTCTTGGTCGGTGCATTTATGACCTTAAAAATAAGCTCGTCAATACAATCCGTATATCTGCCTTGCTGTATGAGCTGATTTTTTAACTCTACAAGGCTATGTATCAAAAGTTTTCTTTCGTGGCTATCCAAATACAGATAATTGGTTTTATCTTTCATTGTCACAACCTCCTTGTACCTATATTATAAAATGGAGTAGAGATAAGCTCCAATGTGTAATAGGTTTGTCCTATGCTACATTGGGAATAGCGGCGTAGATGTTGATTGTTTGCTCATTGCCACGCTGTACCACAGTTGGATGTTCGAAAAATTCCACTTGATTATTCTCACCATACCTTAATACCTTGTCCGATGTTTTTAAGCTATGTACCCAGACCCCTCTAAAGCAGGGGGTTCTAAGAGAATTTGTGTTTTGGAACATTTCCGATGCTTCTCTGGGTCTGATTTTATAAAAATAATACCCTTCACAAATATTTAATAGTGAAGGGTATCTAAAACATTTAATCTGCTACATCTAATAGGAATCCATATCTTCCATTATTTTTTTCTTTTGTGAAATGAATTATATTTGCATCTTTATAGTTAATCTCTGGTATTTCGTTTTCAATTACAATTGTCTGTATTCCTTTTGGGTTATCAACAATATTTTCAAATAAAGTATTTCTCATAGTTTCTGATGGCTTTTTTGTTTCCTTTTCTTTAAGCGATAAGATAGGAGAATCCAATACAAGGAAATCAGGAGAATACTTTGCTTTGCTCTCCATGTATCTTGATAGAACAATAGCTACTACCGAATTGAAATATGCATTATAACCTTTTCCATTTGAACTTTTCTTTTTCCCGTTTATAACAATGTCCATATCAGCTTTGTCGAATATTACTGAAAGCAAATTATCATAATTACAATTTTCAAGAAACGATTTAATACCATTACTTAACTCGTTAATAAAACTATAATCAAGATGTTCTTTCACCTTGAACTTTAGTTCACTTTCTTCATCTGTGTCATTTTCAATCATATCAGCGATCTTTTGCTCTGATAATTTCTTGAGAATATCTATTTCTTTTTGACATTCAATCGCATCTTTGTAGGTTGATAGTTTTTCTTTTAGATTAAACACCTGTGGCTTTAGCTCTTTTTCGATAAGTTCTTCAATTGATTTCTTTTTTGCCATCAGTGTACCAATTTCTTGTTCTAAACTGAGTTTTTCAGAACGTAGTTCTTTAGAAGCACTTTCCAAATCTTTTGCTTGTAATTTTATTTTTTTATAATCTGATTTTGCAGCATCAATATAGTTTTGATTTTTCTTAACAACTACTTGGCCATCACAAAACGGGCAATGAGTTGAAAAAGAAGCGTTTAAGTTCGCTTCGCCATCAACAATAAAATTAAGTCGTTTTAAATCTGCATCATACTGAGTAGTCAGTTCATCATACCTATTTAATAGCACATTGCATTCTGATAAATTCTCATTTTTCTCATATAATTGGGCAAGAATTTTTTGATTTTCTTCAATAGAACTATTTATTCGTTTCTCATTCGTAGAGATTTCCGCCATAATTTTTTCAATTTCTACAGCAATATCTATATTGGGATTTTCCTTTAATTGAGCCAGTAATTCTTGATTTCGTTCCGATAACCTAAACAATTCTTTATTTATATACGCTTTTACAGCATTCTTTTTTGCTTCTTTGATTTCCTTAGTGTCTTTAGTCTCTGTCTCTGCAAAATCTTGACCAGATAAAAGAAAAATTAAGGATGCAATTACAGCTGTATTTGATGTATCTCTACCAGATAGTATAGCTGAATACTCAGAAATAATTTTTGTTTCTGTAAGCATAAACATGTGGCTAAAGGTTCGCCAAGACAATATCTGCTTCTTATAATTTTCATTACTTATAACCAAATGCAAATCATTGATACCAATTAACGATAGCCATACGGAATTTATAGTTTTATCATAATTGGTTCTACTTGCTTTAGTAGCATATTTTCCTGAGGGGACATTATTATCGTTACTACTAACTTCAATTTTGTTTTCCCCGATTTTTCGACTCATTGTTATAGTACCGCATTGAGTCCTCACGATTATTTTTATATATTGATAACCTGTTGAAATATCAATCGGCTCCCGTTCTGAACCAAACATATAATCTATACATTTAACAATATATGTTTTTCCTGTATTTGATGGACCATATATAATGTTCACACCGTTCGATAACTCAATAATCGAATCCGTCTTTCCTGAACCTGTGACGATTATTTTTTCAATATAGAAACTCATGATTTTTCACCTCTCAACATAGCTATTGCATATTCATTTATACAATAGGTTAATTTTCTATCGGAATAGTCAAAAAATAACACATTAGCTTTTTTTACAATTTCAATAAAATCTTCTGCATATTTGTCATTAAGAGATTCACAAAAAGCAACTCCTTCTTTTGATATACTATAATTAAAACCACTTTTATTGCAATGTGGAGTGATGTAACCTCTTAATACAAGTTCTTTTATTGCCTGGGATACGATTTCTCGCTTTGATGTATACTCACTAAATCTATAATCGTTATCTCCGTGCAAATTATATTCTGATACTCCAAAATCTTTCCCATATATTGCTATAAAATCCAAATCAGTGATTCGGTCAATAGATAATCTGGTCTGTACCGTATTCAAAATTATCAGTATTCTTAAGGATACTTCAAATGAAGTGTTAAAAATGTTATTCATTCTTCATTCACCCACCTCAATTTATTATCATTAACTAGCATATGGCAAACTCCCTTTCGTTCGCTATTTCCTATGCAATGCAGTTTGCTATCCAACATAGATTTGGATGTATTAGTTACAGCTGCTTGCTTTAAATCTTCTACCAAGCGTTTATACCCGCTATCGTATTCTTGCTCATGCGTATCAATTATTCCATTGTATATTTCTTCTTTCAATACATCAAATTGTTGAGAATCGGTCAAGGTATCTCTAACAAACCTGCGTATCGTTTCGGCAGAATAATAATCTTTTCTTTGTCTGTTTAAATGCTTAAAGTAGAAACTATATGCTTCTAAAGATTTTATAGTATCAATTTTAATATTCAATTCGTCCGAATATGCTTCTAACAAAGCAGAAATATAAGGCATCTCTTCACTCTCAACCGTGTCAGTTGGTGTTAGTGTCGTAGGAAGGCTGAGTCTACGTCCTCCAAAGCGAATATTACCATATATCGTATCTAAATATTCATCTATAACCTGTGCAATAGGATATGTTTTAATTATTGTAAAATCAAAAGACTTTATATAATCCAAAAATGACTTATCTAATGGAACTTCTTTGGTTTTAGTAATTTTTGTTTTACAGTATGTATCCCAATTCTTTATAAGGCTGGTCAGAAGGTCGGATGGCTTATCTATCAAGTCTTGCAGTGAAGAGCCTACATCGTTTGAAGCAATAATAAAATACTCCTTTGGTATGGGGATTTCTTTTTTATATGTATAATAACAGAGTTTACCTAATTCCAAATAATAATTCGTTGGAGCAAGTCCCGTATTGTAATGCTTGCATTGATAATAATCTACAGTACCATCACTATAATAACCAACAACATCTCGACCCTTATCTCCAGCACCTCCAATTCTTTTAATTGAGGAATACTTCGACTTTTTGCAGCCAAATAACCATTCCAATGTGAATTGCTCAAAAGAATCTTCATCCATAATATGAACTTTATCAATAGGTGCGATATTAGTATCCGTTCCATACAATTCGATGTCTATATGAGGTTTATCTAATTGAACAAATGATAACATATCCTCACCTCCATCCCTTTACTTTAGTGTCCCATATGTTTTGCCACTCTTTCTCATTCACTATCGCATCAAACACAGGCTCAAGAAAAGTCTGGATTTCCGTAATGACGAATGAAAACTCAAGCGTATTATCTTTTATGGTTTTCAAAAAGAATTTCCAACGCTTCTGCATATCCTCATCATCGGCAAGTGCAACAACACGCTTAAAGCTATCTCTGTCATAAGGAGTACCACGCCGCTGTAAGGTTTCAAATATAGCTGCCTGCAATTTTTCACCCTCAAAATCGAATGTCCTTGAAAGATAATAAATATCGTAAAAATCTTTCATTCTACCTGTCAGTTCAAAGCGTTGCAGTATGGCATCAAATTTCTCGGCAATGGTGCTTTCAAGGGAATAAGTTTTAATTACAGGTGCTTCAAAGCCTGGAAGCTGCGTGTTGATTGTGCGTTCTTCGGCACGTGGGACTATAATATCACCCACACCTATGTCAACATTGAACGGCACACGCACATTTTTTATTTGAGCAATAATCTGTGTACTGATACCGTGATATTTTCTTTGCGGAGAAATTTCCTCAAAGCCTTTTGCTCGCATTTCTATATAATCGTTACCTGTCGGTATGTCGATGATTTTACAAATCAAATCTTTTACATCATCTATTGAATTAGAATATCCACGGAGCAGGAAATCGACATCAATTGTTGCTCTACTTTCAAAATTAGTTAAGGTATAAATGAACAATCCACCTTTGAGTATTAGCGTATCCTCACACCCAGATTTTGATAGCTTTCTCAAAAATTCTTCCTGCACAAAAAGCTGCAAGCATTGCTGATAGCTGATATCGGAAGCTTTTGCTTTATTTCTCAGCTTTGCCAGAACGGAAGCTGCAATATCTGCCATTACAACCACACCCCAATCAATTCTTTAACCTTTTTCTGCACACGCAGTTTTTTGGCATACATCATAAGGTTTGGTATATTCTTTTTCGGATCATTAACATACCCTTGTATTGCTTTATTGAAAATTTCTTTATCCATTTTACTCATATTTTTCAGGACATCACAAATTGTTCGGTCACGGTCATAAATTCGCACTTTTGTAAAATCAATCTCACCTGTTGTTTCACCAATCGTAACCAAATCTGACTCAAGGCGATATACTTTAATGAATGGATACTCTATATTGGTTCGTAATTTTGAAACATTCCTGTCTATGGCAAAATTCCACTCAGCGGGGTTTCTATCGCTGTATTCATAATAGAATAGAGCAGTTTCCATACAAAGAATAGCATCGGGAAACAAACTATTAATGATAACTATTTCTTTGGCTTCGCCGTTTTCAATCCAGTGATAATAACCTCGTCTTATTCTTTCAATAAAACCCTCATCTAAAAGTTGTTTAATGTCTGCATAGTATAGCTTAGCTTCAAGAAGCTCGGCAGTAGTCATTACATAGTGATGCCGATTGAACAGCTTTCTCACATTTTTAATATCATTTTCACGAAGCATTTGTCCACCTCTATTTAATTGCCTCAATTTTTTTATTGGTTGTGTACTTTACTATATTATATGCAATTTCCATATAGAAAGTCAATAGTAAACTGCCTACTTAAAAACAAACAAGTGGGCAGTTTACTATAATAGAAATATGCGATATTTCCGATGCTTCTCTGGGGTAAAAAAATAAGCGTACCACTATTTCTAATGATACGCTTATCGTATTTAACTGTTAATCAAGGTCTATGAATACCCTTACAGTGGTATCTCTCCACTGATTTTTCCTTACATACTGTCCGTTAGCCTTTCGATAGGCTGCTGCCTGCTCGAAACTAAGCGGCAATTCAAAGGAAAGAGAACTCCTACCTATTTGCAATAGCAGCCTGTGCTGCTGCAAGTCTTGCAATAGGTACTCTGAATGGTGAGCAGCTCACATAATCAAGACCAATCTTGTGGCAGAATGCAACTGATGAAGGATCTCCACCATGCTCTCCACAGATACCTATGTGAAGATCCGGATTAACCGGTCTTCCAAGCTTTATTGTCATCTCCATAAGCTTACCAACACCATTCTGGTCAAGCTTTGCAAATGGGTCATTCTCAAATATCTTAGATTCATAGTATGCATTAAGGAACTTACCAGCGTCATCTCTTGAAAATCCGAATGTCATCTGTGTAAGATCGTTAGTACCAAAGCAGAAGAAATCGGCTTCCTTGGCAATCTCATCAGCAGTAAGTGCAGCTCTTGGAATCTCAATCATAGTACCAACCTCGTATTCAAGGTCGATTCCTGCTGCCTTAATCTCTTCATCTGCTGTCTCAACAACAGTCTTCTTTACATACTTTAATTCCTTAACCTCACAGATAAGCGGAATCATAATCTCCGGCTTAACATTCCAGTCAGGATGTGCCTTCTTAACATTGATTGCAGCTCTTATAACAGCTCTTGTCTGCATCTTGGCAATCTCTGGATATGTTACTGCAAGACGGCATCCTCTGTGTCCCATCATTGGATTAAACTCATGAAGACTTGCAATAATATTCTTAATAGTCTCTACTGACTTGCCCTGTGATTCAGCTAACTTCTTAATATCTTCTTCCTCTGTAGGAACAAATTCATGAAGAGGTGGATCAAGGAATCTGATAGTTACAGGATTACCTTCAAGTGCCTCATAAAGTGCTTCGAAATCTCCCTGCTGATATGGCAGAATCTTATCCAGTGCTGCTTCTCTTTCTTCTACAGTATCAGAACATATCATCTCTCTGAATGCTGCAATTCTGTCCTCTTCAAAGAACATATGCTCAGTACGGCAAAGTCCGATACCTTCTGCTCCAAGTTCTCTTGCCTTCTTGGCATCCTTAGGAGTATCTGCATTAGTACGAACCTTTAACTTTCTATACTTATCAGCCCACTCCATAACTCTTCCAAACTCTCCTGCAATCTTGGCATCAACCGTAGGAATCTGTCCATCATATATGTTGCCTGTTGTACCATCAATAGATATATAATCTCCTTCATGGTATTCCTTGCCTGCAAGTGTGAACTTCTTATTAGCTTCATCCATTGCAATATCACCACAGCCAGATACACAGCAGGTTCCCATACCTCTTGCAACAACCGCTGCATGGCTTGTCATACCTCCTCTTACAGTAAGAATACCCTGCGAAGCCTTCATACCTGTAATATCTTCTGGCGATGTCTCAAGTCTTACAAGAACAACCTTCTCGCCTCTTGCATTCCACTCTTCTGCGTCTTCTGCTGAGAAAACAATCTTACCACATGCAGCGCCAGGAGATGCTCCAAGACCTCTTCCTGCTGGAGTTGCAGCCTTAAGTGCAGCTGCATCAAACTGAGGATGAAGAAGTGTATCAAGATTACGAGGATCAATCATTGCAACTGCTTCCTTCTCTGTTCTCATCCCCTCATCTACAAGGTCGCATGCAATCTTTAATGCTGCCTGTGCTGTTCTCTTACCATTACGTGTCTGTAACATGAACAGCTTACCATGCTCTACTGTAAATTCCATATCCTGCATATCTCTGTAATGTTCTTCCAGAGTTGCACACACATCCTTAAACTGCTCAAATGCTTCCGGGAACTTCTCACTCATTTCCTGAATATGCATTGGAGTTCTTACTCCGGCAACAACATCTTCACCCTGTGCGTTAGTAAGGAACTCTCCAAAAAGTCCTTTAGCACCAGTTGCAGGATCTCTTGTAAATGCAACACCAGTTCCACAGTCATCCCCCATATTACCAAATGCCATAGACTGTACATTAACTGCTGTTCCCCAAGAATAAGGAATATCATTATCTCTTCTGTATACATTAGCTCTTGGGTTGTCCCATGAACGGAATACAGCTTTTATAGCTCCGTATAACTGTTCCTTAGGATCATCTGGGAAATCCTTGCCAATCTTAGACTTATATTCAGCCTTAAACTGTGTTGCAAGCTCCTTAAGATCATCCGCTGTAAGCTCTACATCAAGCTTAACCCCTCTCTCATCCTTCATCTTGTCAATAAGCTCTTCGAAATATTTCTTGCCAACTTCCATAACTACATCTGAATACATCTGGATAAATCTTCTATAACAATCCCATGCCCATCTTGGATTACCAGATTTCTGTGCAATTACATTAACAACATCCTCATTAAGTCCAAGATTAAGAATTGTGTCCATCATACCCGGCATAGAAGCTCTTGCTCCAGAACGAACAGAAACTAAAAGTGGATTCTCCATATCTCCAAACTTCTTGCCTGTAATCTGTTCCATCTTCTCGATATGTTCGTTAATCTGTCCCATGATCTCATCATTGATCTCTCTACCATCCTCGTAATACTGGGTACAAGCTTCCGTGGTAATAGTAAACCCCTGTGGAACCGGAAGACCAATATTAGTCATCTCTGCCAGATTCGCACCTTTACCACCAAGAAGTTCACGCATATCTGCGTTACCCTCTGTAAACAAATACACCCATTTCTTTCCCATAACAAAACCTCCATAATTTGATATTCAGTTATTTAAGTAGTATGTTTCTTAGCTTGTTAAAATTATAACATAGTAATCGTTTTCGTGCAACCATAAATGTATTTATTTTAATACAATTTTATATACAAGCCTTACATTTACAGAATATGCTTAATATGGGAAAATATTCATGCTGTACTAAATAGTACAACAATAGAGCCATCACTGAAAACACAATATAAGGAGGATTTTTCTATGCCTAAAGACCCTGTTATGCTTTTAAGCTTTGTCAATACACAACTTCGAGACAATTACAATTCATTAGAGGAACTGTGCAAATCTTATATGGTTTCTGAGGAAGAAATAACCAATAAGTTAAAATCAATTAATTATGAATATAATACTGAAAAGAACCAGTTTATCTAGTTCTGTATAAATATGTCTTAATCTGATTATTGATTCGTTGTTCATGATACCTATAGGTAGTCGCATTATCACTTGATTTATAGGACATATCCAGGCAGAATCCTTATTCAACCCTCACTTTTCCTCCCAATCTGCCTATAGATAAGCTTCCTCGTGCCTGCCTGATAGGTAATTTCCGGCACTTTCTTGTATTTCTGCCTGAAATTTGCCTATATAGATTGATTATTTATTGTTCTTATAGGAAATCCCAATAATAATAATTGCATGATTAACAGTCCCCAATAAAGAAAAAACAATGCCAGCACATCACCAGCATTGTCATCTCTTCAATCACTATTCCCCAGACTTTCTTAAAGCCTCCATATATCTTTCCAGCTTTAGTCTTGCGTCATCACTAAGCTCCTGATAAGTTTCTATCAATGTGTATTCCTTAGAGTCTTTATCAACATATGCATAATCCATATACTTTCTTGAATTATCCATATCTTCTGTGCCAGCCAGCAGTTCATATGGAGAAATATCGAGTGCTTTGCATATTACCATTATCTTATCTGATGACGGATTATTCTTCTTTATCTTCCAATCACTTACTGTACTCTGAGAAATTCCTGTCCTACTAACAAACTCTGCCTGCGACATTCCTTTTTCTTCAAGATACTTATATATTCTCTCACCTATCTGCATATTCCACCATTAATAAAACTGATTAACTCTCTTAGTAACATAATTGACATCCTGTGCATATCCAATTGCATTATCAGAATCAATCACTCCCTTATTATACAGATCAAGAAGTGCATCGTCCATTGATATCATGCCCTCTTTTCTTGCTGTCTGTAAAACACTGGATATCTGATATGTCTTGGCTTCACGGATAAGATTCTTAATTGGAATCGTTCCATGCATAACTTCAAATGCAGCAACTCTTCCACATTTGTCTGCTGTTGGTATCAGCTGCTGTGAAATAACTGCTTCAAGAACAACTGCAAGCTGAATTCTTATCTGCTGCTGCTGGTGCGGTGGAAACACATCAATAATACGGTCAATTGTTGCCGCCGCTCCAATTGTATGAAGTGTAGAGAACACGAGGTGACCTGTTTCTGCTGCTGTTATAGCAGTAGATATAGTTTCCAGATCTCTCATCTCTCCTACAAGGATTACATCAGGATCTTCTCGCAGTGCTGCACGGAGTGCATCAGCATATGAATGCGTATCAAGACCGATTTCTCTCTGATTAATCATTGCTTTTCTATGCGAATGAAGATACTCAATCGGGTCTTCAAGTGTTATTACATGAGCATTACGTTCATCATTAATTCTGTCTATAAGAGAAGCAAGTGTTGTAGATTTACCGGAGCCTGTTGGACCCGTTACCAGAACCAGTCCTCTTTTCTTGGCATACAAGTCAACTACAGACTTTGGAACGCCAAGGCTTTCCGGCTTAGGAATCTCTGTTCCTACAATACGCATGGCACATGCTACAGAACCTCTCTGTCTGAATACATTAACTCTGTATCGTCCAATATTAGGAACAGAGAATGAAAAATCAAGTTCTCCTCTGTCTTTGAACATTGCCTGCTGCCTGTCATCCATAATATCAAGAATAAGCTTTTCACAGTCATCTGGTGAAAGCTTAGGATAATCAAGATCCACAAGCTCACCATTAATTCTGACTCTTGGTGGAAGTCCTACAGTGACATGCACATCACTTGCCTTCTTTTCTTTAGCTATCGAAAGTAATTGCTCTACAGTAAACATTATTAAGCCCCCATATATCTATAATTGTATATCTTGCAGATTCTTAATTAATCTGCTCAAGTTCAATTTCTTCTACTCCGGAAGAAACTGATATTCCAGAAGAAACTGATGTGTCTGCTGCCTTAGGTCTTGAATCATCTTCTTCAGCTTCATAAGTTGCTTTAACCATCTCAGCTATAGTTGTAACACCATCTTTAACCGCATTAACCGCAGCCATCTTAAGCGTATTCATGCCCTCACTTATAGCCTGCTTTTTAATCTCTTCTGCTTCTGCATGTCTTGATATAAGTCTCTTTATAGACGGTGTTATCTTCATAATCTCATATATACCAAGTCGTCCATAGTATCCTGTTCCATTACATAACTTACATCCGCATGGTTCATATATTGTAAATGGCTCGTCAGGATTAACTCCAAGCATCTCCTTCTCAGCTGCACTTGCCTCTTTTGGCATCTTACAGTCACACAGCTTTCTTACAAGACGCTGTGCAATAATACCAACAAGTGAATCGGCTATGAGGTATGACTCAATTCCCATATCTTCAAGACGGGCAACAGAACTTGCCGTACTATTAGTATGCAGTGTACTTACAACAAGATGGCCTGTAATAGATGCTCTAACCGCAATCTCAGCAGTCTCACCATCTCGGATCTCACCAATCATAATGATATCCGGATCCTGTCGTAAGATTGATCTTAATGCAGTTGCAAATGTAAGATTTGCTTTATTATTAACCTGAACCTGATTAATACCATCAATATTAGCCTCAACTGGGTCTTCAACAGTAATAATATTAACATCTTCTGTATTAAGTTCACTTAATGCAGTATAAAGAGTTGTAGATTTACCAGATCCTGTAGGTCCTGTTACAAGAATAATTCCATGTGGATTCTTTAATATATCATCAAATACCTTAAGATCAGCCGGTGTAAGTCCAAGTTTTGATTTATCAATGTTAAATCCTTCCTTGGACGCAATTCTCATAACGCATTTCTCGCCATATACTGTAGGAAGATTAGATACTCGGATATCGTACTCTCTTCCATCTACGTTAATGGTAATACGTCCATCCTGTGGTTTTCTCTTCTCAGAAATATCCATTCCTGACATAATCTTGATACGGGTTGTAATAGCACCAAGAAGTGTATTATCGTACTGGATAATTTCACGAAGATTACCATCTATTCTGTATCTTACACGGATATCTCTTTCCATTGGCTCAATATGTATATCAGAAGCTCTCTGTCTTACAGCCTGCTCAATTACACTATTGATAAGCTGAACAATAGGCGCATTCTCAATCTCTTCTCTTCTCGCCTTGTCTTCTTTAGTTTCTTCTCTTACAGTCTCGCCCTGCTCTTTCTTATACAGATCCACAATACTCTGTGCCTGTTTCTGTCCAAACGCCTTATCTAAAAATGCATTAATATCAGTTGCATTAGCAAGAACCGGAACAACCTGTTTACCAGTTACAATATTAATGTCATCCATGGCAAGAATATTAGTAGGATCAGCCATGGCAACCCTGATTGCTCCAGGATTATCAGGTGCATCACCTAATGGTACGAGAGTGTACTTTCTCATAATATTCTCATCTAACATAGACAGAACATCATCACTTATCTCCGTCTCTCGCATATCAACAAAATCAATCCCCAGACTGTCGCAAAGTGCCTCATTAATATCTCTCTGTGTAGCATATCCCAATGCTATAACCATCTCACCGAGCATCTTCCCCTGCTCTCTCTGTCTTGAAAGTGCAGTCTGTAACTGGTTCTCATCTATAATTCCCTTTTTAACAAGAACATCACCCAATCTAACTTTCTTTCTGTAATTCACCTTCAACCTCTTTCCGCAGGCAGTCTCCACTCCTGCTATTGCGCATTTATAGTAAGATTATATCACATCAACATACAATATACAAACAGCTATTTAACCTCTTTTATAGTATAGTTGTCACTTTTACTGCCAATACATTCACTGTAAAGTGAATCGTAATCTGTACTGCAGACATACCTCTTTTCTTCATTATCATGGTTCATATCAAATGTTCCATCTGCATTTATATAAGCATTGCTATATGAAAATGCAAAATAAACCGTTTCGCTGTCTTCAGAGTCAGATATTGTCGCTGAAGCAGTTATATATATGTAATTATTAGTCTCTCCAGCATTTCCTTTTTTCTGTAAATAATATATTCCAGTAATCTTTGCATCACTGCATGTTTCCTCATTAACGTGATACAGATAGGCAGTATCCTTTGTTGCTTTATATAACATATGAAATGTGTTATCTGCCGTTTCTTTATTAATTGTCTCCAGAACTTCTTTGCTAACCTGTTCTATAACCTTTTTATCAATCAGCGATACATCATCAACATATTCCGGAAGCTTGTCTGCATTATAAGAAGTTTCTATATTATGTACAAGAAATCCGTGTCTTGCAATATCTTCATAAGAAGTATTGCATGTTATCTTCACTGAATCCCCAAGACTTATATTGTCTTTTTTATCAGGAGTAAATGTAAGTCCTGACAGATACTCATCTTCCCAGTTATTAGTGATAACAATGCCAGCCTGCGGACTTACACCGGTAAATGTAACATCAACCTTATCAAACAATTCCACAGATGTTCCTTTTGATATTCCTGATGCTTTTATCTTCTTATTGCCGCCTCCCATGCTGACTCCTGCCGCATCCTCATATTTTTTATCAACCTCAAGCCTTACTTTATAAGTATCACCATTGGCAATATCTTCTTCATCTGTACTTGTTTCTATAGAAGCAATCAGCATTTTAACATTGTATGATTTATCTGAATCGGTACTTTTACCCATAAGCTCCTTATACAGCTTATCCTTATTAAGAGTAAACACCGGTTTTGCATATCCGTTAGCGCCTTCATAGCTTATAGTTATATAATCCCACACATCAAACTGCTGTGAATGGATAAAAAGTGCAACAGCAATTACCGCTATCACTCCAGCCGCTGCAATAATCAGTCCTACGCGGCGTTTCTTAATTGTCCGTCCCATAAACTGGAACTCCTTCTTAATCTCCTTTTCAATTGCTTCACCCTTATGTGAAAATTCTTTTAACTCCATATCATACTCCTACTGGTCTTGTCGCCTCTCTTAACATATTCTTTTCTTCTCCATCAAAATACGACTCAAGTGTCTTATATACTTTTTCCTGATACTTATTGAGCCGCTCAATATCCACAGCATCAAGATAATTTACATCAACAAGTTCTAAATCTATCGGAACAACTGTAAGCATGTCAAACTTTAAAAATGTGCCATATTCATTGTCGAAATCTTTCTGACATACAATCTCATTTTCAATTCTTATACCGAACCTGCCCTCAATGTATACCCCCGGCTCATCAGATGTAACCATGCCCTCTTCAATAACTGCAAGATCATTCTTGCCCGGATTGTGCTTCCATCGAAATCCATTAGGACTCTCATGCACATTTAAAAGATATCCTATTCCATGTCCTGTTCCGCAGCGGTAGTCCATTCCGACATTCCACAGAGGTGCTCTGGCAAGAATATCAAGACTGAAACCGTTACAGCCTTTCAGAAACTTTGCATTTGCCAGGCTTAACATGCCTTTAAGTGTAAGTGTGTAATACATCTTCATCTCATCAGTCACAGGTCCAAGTGCTATTGTTCTTGTTATATCAGTTGTTCCACGCATATACTGTCCGCCAGAATCCACAAGCAGCATGCCTTCCGGCTTTAAGACAGCCGCATTGGTTTCATCTGCATGGTAATGCATCATTGCAGCATTTTCATTATATGCACTGATTGTGTCAAAGCTTAGTTCTATGTAATCTTTTATATTGCTTCTTAAATTATCAAGATATGCCGCTGCATCCGCCTCTGTTATATTACCTGATGCAACATTTTTCTTAAGCCAGAATATGAATTTTGTTACAGCCACGCCATCGTCAACATGTACGCTGTATAGATTCCTTATCTCTGTCTCATTCTTTATTGCCTTAAAAAGCATTGCTGGATTGTCAGACAGTACTGCTTCCACATCTCTTCCAGACTGTATAAGCTGATATATACGCATATTCACACGTCTCTTATCAATAAGCACTTTTCCATTCATTCTGGCAATGTCTTCATATATGCTGTCATATGGCAGCACCTCTACACATGCCTCCCCGAATTTTGCCAGCGTCTTATCATCAAACCTGTCCTTATCAGTATATATGTATGCCTCATCCTTAGTTATCACTGAATACGCCATAATAACAGGGTTGCACTCAACATCGCATCCCCTTATATTGAATGTCCAGCATATGTCGTCAAGCGTTGCCATAATATGTATATCAGCATTTTTATTATCCATGTACTTTCTTATTCTTGAAAGCTTGCTTATTATGCTTTCTCCTGAGTACTCTTCATCAAGATAAAATGCTTTGCTGTGTGGAAACGCTGCCCTGTCCTCATATATATTCTCAATCGCATCAAAATCATACAAACAGCCTGCTCCTGCTTTTTTACATATATCAGACAGCTCAATTCCTTCTTCAGCCGGCATGGTTCTTCCATCAAATCCCATGCTCATTCCATCTTTAACTATACTCTCACAGTACTGTGCCACATTCATAACACCCGGAGCGCCGACCCTCATCAGTGAAAAGCCTGTCCCTTCAATCTGCTTTTCAGCCTGCACGAAATATCTTCCGTCAGTGAAAAGCCTTGCATCATCTTGTGTTATAACAGCCGTTCCGGCAGAGCCTGTGAATCCGGTAATGAATTCTCTTTCCTTAAAATAATCTCCTGCATACTCTGATATATGGTAATCACCTGTTACTACTACATATATATCAACGCCTTCTGATTTCATGATATCCCTTACCTTAGATAATCTGCCCGCTATTACCTTTGCATCTGTAATCTGCATTACATGTCCTCCTGACTATATTATCATATAAGTTTCCGCTCAATAAGCACTTCTCTTAATTTACAAAGTGCCTTTTTCTCTATTCTGCTCACATAGCTTCTGCTTATTCCAAGCCTGTCAGCAAGTTCATTCTGTGTGCACTCTTTTGCACCAAAAAGTCCATACCTGTATTTTAATATCTCTATCTCTCTTGGTGCAAGTACCTTTTCTATATTACCATATATACACTTAATCTGCTCATAAAACATATAATCTTCCACAGCATCCGGCTGTTTCTTCTCCGAATCTTCTCCTATAATATCCTTAAGGCTTATCTCATTTCCCTCTTTGTCCTTTCCTATAGGCTCATTAAGAGACACTTCCCGTTCCTTCTTTTTATCCTGACGGAAAAGCATAAGAATCTCGTTGTCTATACATTTGGCAGCATATGTTGAGAATCTCACATTTCTTTCTATGTCAAATGAATCAACAGCCTTAATAAGTCCTATTGTTCCCACTGAAATAAGGTCTTCATTAATATAATCACGTTCAGTAGAGGTATATTTTTTGACTATATGTGCAACAAGACGCATGTTCTTTTCTATAAGAGCATTTCTGGCCACACTATCGCCTTCGCGTAATTTTATCAGCAATTCTTTCTCTTCCTGTGCCGATAATGGTTTTTCAAACGTTTTCAAAAAGGCACCCCTACACATTTTTATATATCATATGTGTAAAGGTGCCTTTAATTGCCTATCCAACTGTCTCTTTAATTTAACTGTTTACTTCTGTTTCTTCTTCCTGGCGTCTTAAGATATCATACTTATCAAGCTTGATTCCTAAATCAATATAGAGATTCTGCTTAGGATGTGGACAGCTCTCCATATCCTTACCATTCTCATCGACAATACGCTTAACTGTGACTTCTATATTCTGTCCATCCGGCTTCATTACTTCAATTGTCTCGCCAACTGAGAACTTATTACGCTGCTCAATATGGTAAAGTCCCTGCTCGTTAGTATCTCCTACGATACCAAGATATGTGTATTCCCTGATATATGTGTTACTGTCATATATCTGTGTATTCTCGTCCGGCTTTCCAAAGAAGAAACCTGTTGTATACTGTCTGTAAGTACATTTGCTTATCTCGCTCTTATAGAATGGGATTCTGGCCTTATACTTCTCCGGGTCTTCTATAAAATCATCAATAGCAAGTCTGTATGTTCTTGCAACAGTTGCAACATACAGTGCTGTCTTCATACGTCCTTCAATCTTAAATGAGTCAATGCCTGAACTTACCATCTCTGGAATATGCTCTATCATGCATAAATCCTTAGAGTTAAATATATATGTTCCTCTCTCATTCTCATATACAGGCATGTACTGTCCCGGTCTGTTCTCCTCAACAACAGCATATTTCCAGCGGCATGGATGTGTACATGCTCCCCTGTTAGCGTCTCTTCCTGCAAGGAAGCTTGATAACAGGCATCTGCCTGAATAAGATATACACATCGCTCCATGCATGAATGTCTCAATCTCCATCTCATCAGGAATATGCTCTCTTATCTCCTTAATCTCCTCAAGAGATAATTCTCTTGCTGAAACCACTCTCTTAGCACCCTGATTCCACCAGAAATTATATGTCATGTAATTAGTATTATTAGCCTGCGTGCTTATATGTATATCAATATCCGGAAGTACTTCCTTTGCTATTGTAAACATTCCCGGATCCGATATAATGAGTGCGTCAGGTCCTACTTCCTTAAGTTCCTCAAAGTAAGCTCTTGCGCCCTCAAGGTCATAGTTATGTGCCAGAATATTAGCTGTAACGTATACCTTGACATTTCTTTCATGGGCAAACTTAACGCCCTCTTTCATATCTTCTATTGAAAAATTCTTAGCCTTAGCTCTTAATCCAAATGCTTCACCACCGATATATACGGCATCTGCACCGAATATTACTGCTATCTTTAAAACTTCAAGACTGCTTGCTGGTATAAGAAGTTCTGTTTCTCTGCCATTATACATATGTCCTGCCATATTATTCTCCTTTACTGTTTCACACTGAGTGTAATTCCATCGCCGATAGGAACAATAGATGTCACAAAATCCTTTGTATGAGTAAGCTCATACACATATTCCCTTATCCTTGTATGAATTGTTCTGTTTCTTCTCGTAACTGCATAGCGGGATTCCACTATTTCTCCCTCCTGCAGAATATTATCCGATATAAGAAGTCCGCCCTTTTTTAATATTCTCATAATATCAGGAAAATAATTAATATACTGTCCTTTAGCTGCATCCATAAATATAAAATCATAAGGGCCGGAAAGCGTCCCCAGTATCTCTTCCGCATCGCCTTCCAGTAAAGTAATGCACGGCTCTTTTCCTGCCCTTTCAAAATTGCGCTTGGCAATCGGTATTCTTTTTTCGTACTTCTCAATCGTCGTGATCCGGCAGTTTTCCGGCATCACACGGCTCATCAGTAAAGCCGAATAGCCCACAGCCGTTCCTACCTCCAGAATCGACTGCGGGCGCTTGAGAGCAATCAGTGTTTTCAGAAATGCGGAGGTCTCCCTGCGGATGATCGGCACGCAGTCAGCCAGCGCTTCTTCCTCTATCGAGTCGAGCAGCGGTCCGTTGCCCGCGTCCAACGACTGGATATAGGCGGTAATTCTGTCATTTACTATCACTTTTATCCTCCTCCGGGCTGGCGGCAGAAGCTGCCGCCTCATCCATCTCCTTCAGCATCTCCAGAGAAGTCTGGGCGGTGCTGAACTGATAGGTTCCCGGATATATCTTGTATTCATAAATCTTTGCCTGCAGCACAAAGACCACGCGGCTTTGAATCAAACCGACGCGTTCCAGCGCTTCGCCTGCCTCGGAGGGGCTTTCGCTTTCCTCTATGGTAACCGTT
>OGGU01000433.1_pt1 | contig 32994 bp, 32 predicted proteins | sample 1571241 | NCBI WGS metagenome assembly OGGU01 (sample SAMEA2581934, study PRJEB24529) | metagenome | biome: Human gut stool | place: China | collected 2011
CGTATTCGTTGCTGACATCGGTCGTTCCCGTTTCCGCGTTGTACTTTTCCCAGAGGTTGCCCGTCGTCTTGAACGATTCGGTGACCGCTTTCATCCATTTGACGGCAATGCGTTCGGCCTCTTTGCCGTATCCGTAGCGGGCCAGTCCCATCACCGCATAGAAGCAGACCGGGGGCCACGTGTTGGGATAGGACCACTGGTAGGGGTAGTCGTAGGGCTTGTCCTCGCAGGCGGCGATGCCGTAGGGGAATGAGCGCCTGTACGATGTCGCCGGCGTATTCACGGGGTACGGCGCCGGAGTAGAGGAGCGCGAAGACCGCTCCCGAAAGCACGTCGGAGCGCCGGCCGTTGACGTAGTCGTAGTCGTAGAACTGTTTCGCTTCGGGGTCGTAGCAGTATTGGAGTATCCGTGCCCGGCGAAGCTCCGCTTTGGCGATCCATTCCCGGATCTCGTCCGTACGACCCAGCTCCTGCGCGAAGCGGGCGAAGTTCACCTCGTACATGAAGAGGTTGGCATTGAGGTCCAGCGGGCAGAAATCCGTACACCGGCGGTCGTAGCGCGGGTTGAAGTCCCAGCCCGATTCGGCTTCGGCGACGAAGTCGAGCCCCAGCTTGTGGAGCCGTTCGGGGGTGTAGCCCTTGTCGAAGAGGTCCGTTCCGAGGCGTTTGCCGCCGGTGACCAGAAATTCGTCGACCAGAGCGTCCGATGCGGAGCTTCCGTAGCGGTTCAGTCCGGTGGGCGTCAGGCGCTCCCGCATCCAGAATCCGTACTCCTCCTTCAGGGTCTCGTATGCGTCGGCGAGCCACTGCTTGTCGCCGGTCAGCCGGTAGATGCGGTCGACCATCATGGAGAGGTAGGGCGTCTGCGACCGCGCTTCGTAATAGGTCCGGCTGCCGTTGTAGACCTTGCCGAAGCGGCGGACCATGTAGAGCAGGTTGTCGGTATTGCCTTTGGCCAGTTCGGGATGGCCGTCCCGGACGAGTCCCTCGTTGGTGAAGAAGGTGTCCCAATAGTACATTTCGCGGAACATCGCCCCGGCCGTGGGAACCGTGTAGGGGTAAGGCAGCCCGATGAGCGTGGCGGTGTCGGCGGTGCAGTGCTGGACGGTCGTGTGCCAGTTGTCGCGGATGAACTCCCGCACGGCCGGCGCGTCGGGGTTCTGCGGGCGGCAGCCGACGAAAGCGAAACCTGCGGCGGCTGACATGACGATAAGTATTTTTTTCATGGGTATCTGTTTTTCGGGGTTAATAGGTGTCGGCCAGCGACATTGATTTCAGGCGCCGCGCAAGCTGCTTGGCGCTCAGTTCCGACGCCACGCGGACGGTGCGCGTTTCGCCCGGCATGAGGTCGAAGAAGTTGTCGGAGAAGTGCGCCGTTTCGCCTTCGACCGACAGATAGACGCCCCGCGCGAAGTTGTCCGACCGGACGGTGACGTCGTACTCCCCGCCGGCCCGGTCGACCTTGCAGTGCAGGGTCGCTTTCGGGTAATTCATCGTTTTCTGCTGTACGAGGAAGTAGTTGTTGCGGTATGTCTTCCCCGCAGCGGTGAATGTCGCCTGAATGACGACCTCCTCCGGAGCGGCTCCGTTCAGCAGCGTCCGCGTGTCGATGGCGGCGACTTTCGTGCTGGCGTTGGCCGGGACGTCGATCTGCTGTTCGAATTCCCCGGTCCGGCCGCCCGTCAGACGCACCGCCCGGACGCACAAGGTCAAGGCTCTTGGCGATAAAATAATCGTGGATGAGGAAATTGTGGCGGTCATACCGCTTATCCGGCACTTTGTAATTGCCGAAGGGTACGTTACCCACAACACAGTCAAAGAAGCTGTCCGGGAACTGCATTGTTTCAAAGCCTTGCACCGCAATCTTGTTTTTCTGGTACAACTGCTGTGCAATGCGGCCCGAAATGCTATCCAGCTCCACGCCGTACATCCGAATCTTCTCCATGCTGTCCGGCACCAGACCCATGAAATTGCCGACACCACAGGACGGTTCCAGCACATTGCCTTTGGACAATCCCATATTGCCTAGGGCTTCATACATTGCCTTGATGACCGTAGGAGAAGTGTAAAACGCATTCAGGGTACTGGCGCGGGCTTCCTTATACTCATCTGCCGTGAGCAGGGACTGTAGTTCGGCACACTCTTTCGACCACTCCGCATTGCTTTCATCGAACGCCTGCGGAATGCCGCCCCATCCCACATACCGGGAAAGAATCTCCCGCTCCTTTGCGGTAGCCTGCCGTTGCTCTGCATCCAGCGTTTGCAGCACCCGAATGGCTTCCACATTGGCTTTATACTTTGTTTTCGGCCCTCCTGCGCCGAGATCATCGTCCGTAATACGGAAGTTCATAGGTTCCTGTTTGGGCTGTACAGGCTGTTCTGTTTCTGCTTCACTGTCCAGCGGAAGATTGTGCTGCCGCCTTGCATGGTTGACCTCTGCCAGGGTCATAGGCTGCTGCGTCAGCGGTTCAAGGGCTTCCTCTGCCGCTGCGCGGCTAATGGCATCCGTTCGGTTCTGCACATCTGCGATCAGCTGCATCTGTTCCGGCGGGAAGTCGGGATTCAGCAGATTTTCCAGTTCGCCGCCCGATTCTGCCACCGAATAGATCACATCCATCTGCTCCGGGGAAAAATCCTCGTAGGCCACGCCTGCATTGTGCAGGGCCGCAAAGACGGTAGCTTCTACCGCTTCTTCCAGCGGCATATCTGCCTGTTCATATAAATGCCGAATGTACTCCAGCGGTTCCGTTCGGAAGATCGGATACCGGGCTTCTTTCGCAAGGGTCATGTCCTGCAAGCTGACCGTTCCCTGTTCAAAATTGACCGAATCCACACGGAACTCTCTATCGTCCAGTTCAATAATGGTATTGACTGGCAGATATTTCTCCCTGCGGAAATACTTTGTCTGCGCATGGGTTCCATCTTCCTGCTGGCCGGACAGATAAACATTCTCGCCCTGCTTCCAGAGCTTCATTGCCTGTAAAACCCACTGCTCACGCGGGAAACCAGATACCTCAACCTTGCCGAGTGCGGTTTCCTTTTCCAACAGCTTGCTGCCAAGAAGTTCTGAAACGCGCTTTGCATCCTCGCCGTAGAACTCAAAGTTTCCGTACTGCTCATAGCCGACCAGAGCATCCGGGTAACGCTCTTTCAGAGAGTTATACTCGTTGGCAGCATCCAGCGGCATGGGCTGCAAGGTCGGCTCAACAGCCTTTTCTTCCGCTGCATACGGAACCATCATGCCGCGCACCCACTGCGGTGCGTCCTTGCTATCCTGATACAGTGCAACGGCATCCCGTCTGTCCGTAATAACGTCCTGATAGGTGCGCTGGAAAATATCTTCCTGAATCCACTCTCTAAAGTGCGCCCATGTGTCGATAGCCTCGGAGTAAGCAGCATTTTTCACCTCGCCGGAAGCAAACAAATCCTCGATTTTCTCACGGATCAGATCTTCTGCTTCTTCCTCGGTGGTATCGTGGTCGCGCAGCAGCGGATAGATTTCGCTGCGCTCTACCTTTTCCAACAGCGTGTACAGACATTCTTTATAGATGCTGCGGCTGTCTTTCTGGGTACGGTCTGCATCCAGTTTCAGGAAATCGTTCAGCGGATTCTTCGCCAGCGTTTTGCTATATGACGGTAACGGAATGACCCGGCCAGCCACCGCCGAATTTTCCATATCTTTCAGATAAACGTCGTAGGCATTAGAACGCTCAACGCGGTACAGATGGTCGTTTTCCAGATACAGAAAACTGCCGTTTTCTCTGCTGTACGTTTCCTTAGGCTGATTTTCAAACGATTCTACTGCTTTTGCATCTTCTCTCGTTTGACGAATGACAGACTTTGCATCATTCAGACTGTTAAACGGCCCTGTTTCTGCTGTACCTGTTCCCGTTTCTTCGTCATAGTTGTAATGGTTATAGAACTTGCCATCGGAATATTGCAGAATTGCAATATCCTCGATATATCCCTCCTGCATCATCACCGTTGACTGATACCGCGCAACGACTTTTGCCTTTTGGGGTTCCTCAACCGCCGCGGCGGTTGACTGCTCTTTCGATTGCGGCTCCTGCTCCATGAAGTCAAACATGGAAATCTGCCCCTGCTCAGGAACCGCAATCTCAACAGCCTGCTTCTTTTCCGGGAAAATCGTGTACGTTCCCTCAACATACTGGTGCAGGATAGAGAGAAATTCTGCCTTTCGCTCATATTCTTCGGAATCCAGCGGCACAGACAGAAGCGCATTGTCCATCTGCTCCAGCAGTTCCACCGCCTGTTCAGGGGCTTCCAGCTTTTCAACGAGAGCCTTTCGTCCTTCTTCATGGTAAAGGTCTTGCGGATAAGGCCGCTCCACGTCGTTCGGCAGATGGTGATAGAATCCCATCACCTGCATTGCCATCCGCTCGCGCTCATAAGCGCGCATCCGGGAGTAGTCTGCCGGCTTTAAATACTCACTGTCACGGATAAGCTGGTCGATTCGGCCTGCGGCCTGATTCCAGTTCAGATGAACGCTGGCATACGGGTTTCCGTATGAGCCACGCTCCAAAGCAATACCCCTGCCATCGTGATCTTCGTGAGAATCGTCTGCCCCGCAGAGTGCATGGCTGCTGCCGCCGATTCCGTAATGCTCTTTCAGGAAGTCAGCCCGTTCTTTTTTGTCCTCATGATTCAGGAAGAACGAATAGATTGCCAGCCGACTGTCCGAATAATTGCTGCCCCGTGTGAAGTAAGCATTGATTTCATCTTCCGTGATGAACTTCTTATACTCATTCCAGTGAAAGCCATCCCGCGCCGAGTAGTTCTGATAAGGTTTTGCAAACTGGTGGAACAGCGCCGCCACCTTATCCGGCTTATAAAAGTGCATCCGCATCAGGTCTTTATCTTCGGCGTAGGCTTCCCCCAGCGCAGATAATCTGTCGTTTAGGTCAGTCAGAAAATTCGTATCATCAAGCAAGCCTGCCAGCCTGTCCGTCAGTTCCGGGAAACCACCCCTGAAGATTTCTGTATCCTGAAACACTGCTTCGGCAACGCCATCGGCCAAATCACGTTCCATATAAGCCAACGTCTGCGCGTGTTCCTGTAAGGCGTTCTGCCGTGCAGCATCCAGAACCGCCTGCGGCGCATACTCGCCCTGCCGGAGCAGTTCATGGATACGATTGCTCACATCCTCCCAGGATAAAAACGCATTGGCAATCGTACCGCCCCTTGCCGTGCTGCCTGCTGCAATACGCAGCCCTAAATCATCGAACCAGACCGCATACTTTGCACCGCCAATTTCAAAGCCTTTGCCGCCCGTACCATATTCGTTTTTCACGAACTCCGTGTATTCTTCCGGGGTTTTCTCGACCATGAAATTGTAAATCAGGCGCAGCTGGCCTTTGCTGCGGTTGCTGCCCGTGCGCAGGATTTCATCGACCACTTCGGAATCAAGTGCAATTTCATCCGCATACCGCGCCTGGATCGGTGCTTCAATGGCGCGGATCTGCTGTTCCACGGTCGGCAAATCAGGAAAAGAAAAAGCAGAGGCAATTTCTTCCTCTGCTTCGCTCAAATCCTGTTCTGTTGTCGGTTCGGTTAATTGTATACCAATTCCTTCAAGACGATTTCTTCTGCCATCGCCGTCAGGCTGTTCTGATGTGCCGCCCATGCCAGCGGGTCTTTCTCCTTGTTCGGTGCCGGAAACTTCTCGTTCAGACTGTCCAGCAGGGTTTCCACCCGGCTCTCCGCTGCTTCCTCGATCTGCGCCAGATGCTGGTTCAGCCTGCCGCTCATCAGCATACTCTGATACCAGTTCTTGCGGTTCTCTTTCAAGTACGTCCTGCGCAGCATCCCGTACTTCCCGATGGTCTGCGGCTCGTCCTTCACGGCCAGATTCGGGAACAGATAATCTCCCTTGCGGTAATACGTCAACTCCATTTTCTTGTCCTCCTTTGGTCGTGTTTTCTCCGGTTTCGCGCTTTAATGTGTTAAAGTCCGTATTGGTATTATACAAGCTGTCAACGGATTTTTCAAGCTGCTGCGTGATTTCTTTTTTGTAAATTTTCCGCATCTCTCGGCCAATGTCAAAAAGAACCGCCTCGCACTGTTCGGAAACCGCGTTGCCAAGGAACGACAGCACCGGCAGCTTGTTGAAATCCACGATACGGATGAAATCATCATCGTCCAGTACATCCATAGGCTCCTGCCCGCAGCGGCGGGAAAGCGTATAGAAAATACTGTTGGTCATCAGTTCCCGGAAGCGGACACGGATGTTATCTTCGTCCAGTTCTTCCAGAAACGTATCCGCCACCTCATAGGCCAAACCGTCCATCGCTTCATCCAGATTATCAGCGGTCAACTGCTGTGCCAGCTCCAGCAGGGCAGCATTCATGCTGTCTGTCTGGGATAAGCCATAGGTATCTGCCAGATGGTCTAAGATCGTCTGCTCATGCTCGTGGCTGTCCAGATTCCATAAGAGCGGTGTTTTTCCGCCTCGCACCAGATGGGTGTCAGCAATATCGAACACATACCGCAGCTTGGTACGCGGTCCGGTATCATCCAGAAGCGCGATGCCTTTTGCGCCACGGTTGACCCATCGGCTCATTTTCTGATTCCAGAGTTCCAGTTCTGCGCAGGCGGTTGCATCGGGCCGCTGTGCGTGGATCAGGAGCGTATCGGTGAACGAATAGCGATACAGCCGTGCCGCCACATCCAGATAACTCATCCAGTCCTGTGGCGAGTTACTGACATACCGGGCGTTCTGCTGCGCCAATTCTCGAATATCATTAATCTGTGGCAAGGGTCAAACCTCCTTTACGTTTTCGTTTTCATCGGTGTATTTGGAAATTCCAGACTGTACTGTGCGCGGCCCTCTTCGACGCGCATCACAAGGTCAGCGGCGAATGTTTTATCTTTTTTCGCGGAATAAAAGTCTTTTACATGGGTGCGGCCCTTCTTCAAAAGGTCTACCGCCATCTTCTTGTCCAGCGTTTTTCTCATGTTGGACAAGTATCTGCTTTCTTTCCAGAGGGCAAATTTGCAGCTGCGGTCTGCACAACAAAAGCTGAGCTTACTCTCATGTACAGGGTTTCCGCAGACCGGGCAGTTTCCTACGCTTACCTTATTATGATGGGGAGCTGCCGCGATGGTAGGAATCTGCCGGAGGTCAGCCAGCATCTTGTCGATCAGTCCATGGATGCCCTGCATAAAATCATGGGGCTTGATCTCGCCGCGCTCCATCCGCAGCAGGTCATTTTCCCACTCGGCTGTCATGCTGGCAGATTTCAGGTAGTCCGGGATATTGCGGATCGCGGCCACACCGTCCTCTGTCGGAATCATCTGCTTGCCCTTGCGCTCAACATAGCCGGAGGATACCAGCTTTTCCAGAATCGCGGCGCGCGTTGCAGGGGTTCCCAGTCCTTTCTTCTCGGTGTCCTTATCAAATTCTTTGTTACCTGCGGTTTCCATTGCGGACAGCAGGGTATCTTCGGTATAGACTTTCGGCGGTGAAGTAAAGCCCTGCTTTTTCTCTGCCCGTACCAACGGAATAACCATCCCCTGTTCCAGGTCTTTCGGAAGTGACGCATCCTTGTTCTTCTCCGGCTCCACAAGCGGAACAGGTTTTGCAGTATAACCGGGCTGCAGAACATCCTTATATTTTGCCGTGAAGTTCCTGCCCTGGCAGCACACTGTTACCAGCACATCCTCATAGATGAACGGCGGCTGCACAGCCTGCACCAGTTTCCAGATGATAAGCGAAAGAATCTTCTGTTTGGTTTCGGACAGCTTTGCCTTATTACACTTTGCGCCCTGCATCGTCGGCATGATCGCATGATGGTCTGTGACCTTGCTGTTGTTGATAACGCAGCTTACGTCTACCGCCGCGCCATCTAAGGCCAGCACCAGAGATTCCACCGTCTTGCGCATATCCTCGGTCACAAACTGGCTGTCTGTTCTGGGGTATGTCACCAGCTTTTCTTCATACAGTTCCTGCAATGCCTGCAAGGTCTGGCTGGCGGTCAGGCCATAATAGCGGTTTGCTTCTCGCTGTAAGGTCGTCAGGTCATACAGCTTCGGGGGCTTCTTTTCTACCCTCTTGCGTTCGATGCTGCCAACCACAGCACACTGTCCATCGCAAGCTGCCTGCACGGTATCGGCATCCTGCTCCTGCGCCATCTGTTCCGATGCCGCCACGACACCCGCACCGGACAGTTCCACTTTGTAATAGGGTTCTTTTACAAAGTTCTGGATTTTGGCCTGCCGTTCGGCCAGCATCGCCAGCGTCGGGGTCTGCACCCGGCCAATGGTCTGCTTTCTGCCGTACTTTTTTGTAAAAGCGCGGGTTCCGTTCATGCCGATCAGCCAGTCTGCTTTTGCCCTGCACTCGGACGCTGCAAACAGGTTGTCGTAGGCCGCACCATCTTTCAGGTTTTCAAAGCCCTGCTGGATGGCAGCATCCTCCATACTGCTGATCCACAACCGCTTGATGGGGAGTTTGCTTCCGGCAAGAGCATACACACGGCGGAAAATTGCTTCACCCTCGCGTCCTGCGTCGCAGGCGTTCACCACATAATCAAATTTCTTGCTGCGGAGCAGTTTGCGCAGGACATTGAACTGCGGCTTCTTGGTATTGTGTACCAGCAGTTTCCACTCAACAGGGAGAATCGGCAAATCCTCAAAACGCCAGTTTTCATAGCGTTCATCGTAATGTTCCGGGGCTGCATACTCTGCCAGATGCCCCAGACACCAGCTTACCACGCAATCCCCACCCTCCAGATACCCGTCCTCCTGCCGATATGCACCGATCACTTTTGCAATGGATTTCGATACGCTCGGTTTTTCTGCAATCACCAGATATTTCAACGCTTTCTCCTTTTTGAAAAAAGCAGGGATAGCCTTTCGACTACCCCTGCATCCTTATGTTACGGTTTTCTTATGTGCCATTTTCGTTGCCGGACTGATTATCCTCGTTCACAGTCGCAAGGCTCTGGTCGGTTTCCAGATTTTCACTCTGCGGCGTTTCTTCCTTCGGCTTCGGCTTATAAATATAGAAGTAGAAGAAAGCACCTGCACCGCCCAGCGCCGCCACGAACACCAGCAGCAGAATCTTATTCATGCCACCGCTCGATTCCTCTTTCGGTTCTTCGATTTCCACATCCGGGGTAGGTTCGGGTTTGGTTTCGGGCAGAACTACCGCAGGCGTTTCTTCTTCCTGCTTGCCGTTCCGTTCTTCATCATCCAGAAACTCCTGCAAATCGTACTCGTCGATCATGGAAAGCATATAGACGTTTTCGCTGTTTCGCGCCCGGTCGATCACCAGAAAGAATGTATTGCCGCCCTTGGTCTTGACTGTAAAGAACTCCTTGCTGGGGTCATCTACGATGTTGTCCTCCACCTCGCCGTTGCCTGCGATGGTGAACGGAATCTTTTCTTCCTCCGTCGGCTCTGCTTCCTCGATCACCTGTGTCGGTTCCTCCGTCACCTCAGTGGTGTCCACAAAGGCAAAGGCCGGGGTCGAAAAGCCCACCGCCATCAGCAGGGTCAGAATTGTGCTGGGGATAACAACTCCCAGCCGTTTAAGCATCTTTTTCAATCACTTCCTCCGTTTCTGCTTCCTCCGAAGCGTTGTTTACAGCGGTCAGGAACGTCACATTGCCCGCCTGAATGTTGTCAAGCAGAGCCAGCAGTTCGCGCCCTCCCATCTTGGTGCTGCGGATGGCACGAATGATCTCGCTGTCCTCTTCCTTTTTCTGTGCTGCCCGGATGGTTCTCAGCCGTTCTTCCAGTTCTGCGATCTGCTGTTCGGTCTTTTCGGCTTCATCCAGATATTTCTGTAATTTCTTGCCCATCGGCCCTCCTTTCAGTTGATGCGGCCAAAGCCTAAAAAGTGGCTTTGCCAGTAGGTCGAATTGATGCTGGTATAGGAAATGGGATCGCCGCAGTGGATCATCATCCCATCACCGACATAGATGCCAACGTGCGACGCGCCAACGGTGTTATAGGTTTTCTCGAAAAAGATCAGGTCGCCGGGTTGCGCATCCGCAGGGGAAACATAGCTGCACTTTCCGCGCAAACCGTTGGCTGTTGTACGCCCAACGCTCCACCCATTGCCGCAGTTATTGATGACCCAGCAAACGAAGCCGGAGCAGTCAAAGCTGGTGCTTGGGGAACTGCCGCCCCACACATACGGCATACCAAGATATTTTTCGGCTTCCTCAATCATCCTTGCGAACTTTTCATCCGAAAGGGCTTCCGAGGGAATGTCGTACTTGAAGCCACCGCCGGAGCCAGCAGCACCGCCGCCCGTGCCAATACTGCCCGTTGTGCCGCCGCTGTAAGTCGGTGATCCTGCGCCGAACAGTTCGGGGCGGTTGCCGTAGGTTAGGTTATAGGCATCGTATCGCCCGGTCTGCTTCCGATTCATGTTCTTCCGCGCGATGGTATCAAAACCCTTATTTTTCAGCAGGACATTGAGGATTTTATACTCGTACTCCACTTCTTCCTGATAGGTATAGGTTTCCATGCTGACGTTTCCAAAAGCGTCAATCGTTGGCCGAACACCTACTCTGGTTTCCATGCGAGTGCGAATCTCTATCGTTTCCCACACTTTCAGGAGATACTGCTGCTTGAACAGTTCCTTGATAACAGGCTTGACCTGTCCTCTGGTGAACTGCTCGTAAACTGCCGTCAAATGAGAAATCAGCTGATACGGGTCATGGCCGATCTCGTCCAGCTGATAGCGGTATTCATCATAGCCCGGATGTGTGGATTCCATCTGCCGAATCTGCTTATCCAGTTCTTTTTCCAGCTCCAGATAATCTTCTTCCGCACCTTTCATGTCGGCATCCTTGCTGGGATAGGTCGTTCCCACAAAGGTACTGCCTGTTCCCTGAATTGCTGCACCGCAGCTTGAAAAGGCTCCCAACATGACCATCACCAGCAGAATACCCACACCAATACCAACCCACAAAGTTTTATGCTGCACGATGATCTCCTGCACCGCCGCTTTTGCTTTCTCCGTAATGGTGTTTGTTGCCGCTGCTGCCTGCTTGCTGGCAGCAGTTCCGGCTTTCTGGCCGCGCTTGGCGGCTGCATAGGCATTCTTATACTGCTTTTTCTGGTAAAACTTCGCACCGACTGTTTTTGATTCACCTCCTGCGGCAGTCGGCGGTGGCTGGGGCTGTTTCTTTTTCAGCGACGGTTCTGCTGCATTTTCCGCCGTACCACCCTCGCTCTCGGAAAATTTCAGGCGGCTGGACTTCTGATTCTCGCCACCTCTTTTCTCTGCTCTAGCAGATTTATCTTTGGGCTTTTTTCTACCTTTGACAAAGTGGTGCAGGCGTTCGGCGGCTTCTTCCGACTTGTGAGCAGCTTCCACGCCGGAATTGTCCTTTTCTACCTGATGTACTTTCTGATGGGCATATCCGGTGGCGGTGTCCACTCCTTTCTTGGCCACCTTTTTAACGCCCATCCCCATACCACGGACAATGCCGCCTTTTTCATCCTCAAAAGAAAGTCGGCCTTTCTTGGTCTGCGGCTCTACATCCGCTTCCGCAGGCGCATCTTTCGGCTTACCATCCTCCTGATGGGCTTTATAATAGTCTGCGCTCTGCTTGGCGGTACTGTGATGCCGGGGTGCATCCTCCTCCCCGTCCTCGGCATCCATACAGATTTCTTCGTCCACGATAGGTTCTTCGTCGGCTTCCTTTTTCGCAGTTTCTTTTGCCGAATCTTCCTGCTCCGGCTTTTCTTCTGCAGTCGCGGACTTCTGTTCCCCGGTGCGGAGGTTTTCATCCACCAGACCATCCTTGGTCATTTTCTGGACGATTTTATCTCTGCCCCGAAACTTTTTGTCTGCTATGGAAATCACCTCCTTCCGGCTGGAGCCGTCATGCGAGCAGGGCTGCGTGGGTTTCCCACTTGTCAAGCACCTGTTCCAGCTTCCGGGCAAAGGCGATCAGACGGGTGTTTACTTCCTCACGGTCAAGATAACCGTGGGCTTCCATGTGAAAGCCGTCAGTCAGTTCATCGGCCAGTGTACCAACGGCGTAAAAGTCCTCCAGCACCGTATGCACCACCGATTCTTCATCGTGGAAGTTGAGCGGCTCCACCTCACCAAAGGGCGGGCCGGAATCGCTTTCGTGCGGCTCCATGTCAGAGTGATGATGAATCCTGCGGCTCAGTCGGTCAAAAATGTTCGGTGTGTTCATGCTTCTTTTTTCTCCTTGTATTTTCCCATCTCATTGGGTTTGGTGGTCATCAGGCTATACAGTTTCAGCGATGTATCGAACTTATCCTTGAACGGGATAATCGTGTTACCGTAGAACAGCAGTCCCTCACCCTCGTTACTGTTCGTCACATACGACAGCTGGAACGGCGAAATGTTAAGCTGCTTGGCAAGGATTTGCCGATCGCCGGATGCTTGGTTGAGCATATAAATGAAATCGCTGTTCTCAAAGATGTTCTCGATTTCCCGGCTGGCCAGCAAATCCTTAATGTTCTGCGTAATTCCTGTCGGTATACCGCCCCATTTTCGGAACCGCTTCCAGATTTCGACGCTGTATGCTGCGGTCTGTTCCTCTTTCAGCAGGAGGTGGAACTCGTCTATATAGTACCGGGTGTTCTTTTTGCTGTTGCGGTTGACGGTAACACGGTTCCAGACCTGATCCTGAACGATAAGCATCCCCAGCTTTTTAAGCTGTTTGCCCAATTCTTTGATGTCGAAACAGATAATGCGGTTATCCAGTTCCACATTGGTCTGGTGGTTGAACACCCGCAGCGAACCATTGACGTAGATTTCCAGTGCCGTGGCGATACGCTGCGCCTGCCGCTCTTTCTGCTCCCGCAGGCAGTCGTACAGATCACCGAGCGTCGGCATATTCTCCGGCTTCGGGTCATTCAGATATTTCTGGTAGACCAGCGGCAGGCAGCGGTCAATGACCGACTTCTCTTCCGGCTCCATGCCATCCCGTGCGCCCATAATCAGTTCGCACAGGGAAAGAATAAAGTCCGATTTCATGCCCAGCGGGTTATCATCGTCCGCGTAGTTCAGATTGATGTCCATCGGGTTGATGTAGTCCTTACTGGTGGACGAAATATGGATAACCTGACCGCCCAACGCTTCCACCAGCGGATAATACTCTCCCTCCGGGTCTGCAACGATAATATCGTCCGTTGTGGTGAAAAACACGTTTGTAATTTCACGCTTTGCCGAGAAACTTTTACCACTGCCCGGTGTACCCAAAATTAGGCCGTTCGGATTTTTCAGCTGCTTCCGGTCTGCCATAATCATGTTGTTGGACACTGCGTTCAGACCGTAATAAAGGGAATCGCCCTCCATAAAAAGCTCCTGCGTGGTGAACGGCACAAAGATGGCGGTGGAAGTGGTAGTCAGTGCGCGCTTGATGGGAACGAGATTATTTGCCAGCGGCAGGCTGCTCATAAGGCCCTGTTCCTGCAAATAATCCAGACGGTTCAGAGTGCAGTTAAACTTCTGAGCGATGCCAGCAGTCTGAAACACAGCACTATCCAACTCCTGCTTGGTCTTGGCTGTATTGAGGAACAGCACCGTAACAAGGAACATACGCTCATTGCGGCTTTGCAGATCATCCAAAATCTTCTTGGCCTCGCCACCATAAGTTGCAAGGTCGCTCGGAATAATTTCCATATCATAACCAGACCTCACAGCTTTCTTCTGTTCCTCAATTTTCATACGGTCCAGGTCGGTAATTTTGCCCTTGATCAGTTTGATGGCTTTCAACTGGTCTACTGACTGCACATGGATACTGACCACCAGATTTTTGTCCATATCCAGAAACTCGGCCAGCACCTTATCCGTCAGTTCCGGGGCAAGGATGTTCAGATAGGATGCAGCACCATAGGTGTCCCCCATCATAAAGTCCTTGCCGCTCTTGAACAGGAAACTGGTCGGGGCAATGAAGTCTTTGGTCGTCATGCCGCTCTGCAGGATGCGATCATAGCTGAAATCGAACTTCTGCTGTTCCTCCTGATGAAAGGTTTCGTACATGATCTGAAGCCGTTCCACGCCGTTCAGCGGATAGGCTTTCACGCCCAGCACCTTGAAATTATTGAGAATATCGGTTTCAATACGCTCCAGCCGGGGCTTTGCTTCCCGAACGCTTTTTGCTTCGATGCTAAACGTGATGTACTTCGTCCGAACCAGACCGTTGTTACCCTTGGCAAGCTGCTGTTTCAGCATCTGCGCATATTCCATACGCACATCGTCAAACGCGTCGTGCTGCGGCTCGATCTGGATGACCTTGTTGTACTCGCTCATATCGCTCTTGTGGTTGATGAACGACAACTGAAAGCGGATACTGGCATCGAAGTAGTTGAGAAAGTCGCACCAGCTTTCAAAGATAGTGTTCTTATCCTCGTTCTGTGCCAGCTGGTAGTTAATGTCGTAGAATCGGACGGTTTTGGAATACAGATGTTCCTCCACCCGGCAGATACCGTCGCGCCCCATTTCCAGATATGGAATCGAACGCTGCACGGTTAACCGCTGTTCCATCTGGTTCTTTTCGGGTTTCCGACAGAACTTCTGAAAGAAGCCGCCCGACTGCGGTTTCTTCTTCGGTTCACTTTTTACCAAGGATGCCTCCTTTCTTCTGGATCGGTGCTGCGGTTTCCAGTTCCCGCTCATACAGGTTTTCGATCTCATAGCGGCGTACCGCAGGACGTTTGAATCGGACGCTGATGAAATTCGTCAGGATGGTTTCAAGGTGCATCCCGTTTTTCTCGTACAGAGCAAAGAAAAATTCCGGCAGCATCAGGAGCACCATGCCTGCCGCTGCATTGCTGATTCCCAGCGTATCACGCATAAGAAAATAGAACGGAACTCCGATGCCCGCCGCGAACCCCATGCACACAAGCTGGCGTTTCGTCAGGTTCAGAAAGACCTTGTTTTTCACTTTGGAAAGGTCTTTGGGTATCGTTACATAGGCCATTTATCACCAGAACAGCCAGACCGCCGCCGGGAAACGGCGTTGTCTGCTGTCTTTTCCTTTCATTGGATTTCCCCGGATTTAGTGACTGCCGAAGATCTGTTTGGACAGACTTCCCGTTTTGAGAAGCGAGAAGCAAAGAATCACCGTGTAGGCCATCGTGCCGAACAGAGCCGAGTGAATATCCGAAGATACCCGGATGCTGCCGATGAGGGCTGCATAGATTGCCACGCAAACCATCATCAGGAACGCTTGAAATGCCAGCGCGAACAGCCCTCGGAAGTAGTTCGTACCCACATGACCCCATTCACGGTTACTCATGGTTGCAAATGGAATCGGAGCAAGCGAAGTGTAGAGGTATATTTCTATCATTCTGCCGTACATAATTACCGTGATAACCACCGACAGAATTTTCAGACACCAGCTTACGACAAGGGTTTCCAATGCCAGCGTCACCAGTTCGCCAATCGCCATCGTTGCCATTGCCGCCTGCATCTGCATGGAAAGAGAACTAATATCAATGGCGGTATTGCCACGGATAATGCCGGAGGAAGAATTCACCACCGACTGTCCAATGTCAAATACCGCCATTGCAATGTCGAACGTATGACTGACGAGATAGACCGCGATCCACATCTTCACGAAATACTTGAAGAACATCCAAGTGTCTACATCGTGCAGATTGTTTCGTTCCGTCAGCATCGAGATCAGTTCGTAGCAGAGGATCAGCGTAATGATGATTCCCGCAATGGGAATCACCACCGAATCCGAAATGTTACGGATCATGCTGAAAATGCTGCTGTTCCACCCTTGCGGTGTCTGCCCGACCTGAGCAGCGATTTCACTGGTCTGTTGGTTGACCGCTGTGAACATCGTACTCAGGTTGGACTCCACCATGCCGGAAAGAAGTTCCCTCATCCATTTTTCGATTGCTGCGAAAATATTATCGAACAATGGCGGGTTTTCCTCCTATCGCTTGTTGATTAGCCGAACAGACCAGAGAGCAGCGGGATCAGCTGGGTGCCGATGAGAATGACACCGCCGCCGGACATCAGCTGCTTCATGCCCTGCGACTTTGCGCCAGGGTTATCGTTTCCGTACCCTTCCATGAGGTTCACAACGCCCCAAACACCAAGGCCCGCGCCGATGGCAACAACGAGAGTCTGCAGAACGGTAATAGCCTGATTGAAGAATTCCATAGTCGTTTTTCGCCAGATTGCAGCATTGATAAAAAGTACGATTCCAAAAGAAAAACAGGCTGGCACATCTTCGGTGCTGCCTGCTTCCTGCAATTCTGGCTTCTCCTTTCATTTTCATAAAAAATCAGCCTTTTGGAATCGCAAATGTAGAAAATCAGTCGGACAGGTTTTCTGCCATGGGGTCTGCCCGGACAGGCGGGCGGGTGTATTTACTTCGGATAATGACCTCCTTCCTATGCTGTACTTTCTTCGGACACATCCACCTCGTAGCAATCAAATTCTTCATCCATCCGCAGCCTGAGTTCGTGCTTCAGGTAGCGTTCCACATCGAAAGCGTTCTTCTTATCAAAATCCGACAGTTCTTTGTACCGCTTATGCTTGGTAATGTCGAATTTGTCGCTCAGGAATGGCCTGACTCCGCGCAGCTGCAGGATGCACTTGCTGCCATCCATGACAGAAAGCTCGTCCCGGCTCATAAGCTCCTTTCCGGTCTTTTGGTAGGTTGTACCAAAGGATGGGCTTTGACCGCGTGTGTCGGATGTGTTATATAGGTCGATTGTTTCTTTTCCCAGCGTTTCGGAAATTTCTTTGAGCGTCGAACTTTCCTTGCCGCCGAGGAACAGCATGGTATCGCAGTTGCCGATGATGGTTTCTGCGGCATCCTTGTAGATGGTTTTCAACTGGCTCTGCGACTGCAGGATAATGGATGCCGAAATCTCGCGGCTGCGGATGGTGGCGATCAGCTTATCAAACTTTGGGATCAGACCGATGTTCGCAAACTCATCGAGCAGCAGCCGCACATGATACTTTAGTTGACCTCCGCATTGATCGTCTGCACGGTCACAAAGCAGATTGAAAAGCTGGGTGTACATAATGGACACCACGAAATTGAACGTATCGTCCGTATCGGAAATGATAACGAACAAGGCTGTGCGACGGTCCCCCAGCAAATCCAGTTCCATTTCATCGTAGGCCATCAGGTCACGCAGCTCCGCAATGTCAAATGGGGCTAACCTGGCACCACAGGAAATAAGAATCGACTTAGCGGTCTTGCCGGCAGCCAATTTATACTTTTTATACTGGCGAACAGCAAAGTGTTCCGGCTTCTTCTTTTCCAGTTCCTCAAAAAGCTCGTCCACGGCATTCTTAAATTTTTCATCATCCTCGCGGGCTTCGCTTGCGTTGATGAACTCCAGCAGCGTGGAGAAGTTCTGCTCCTCCTCCGGGGCTTCATACCAGATGTAGCCAATCAATGCACAGTAGAGCAGCCGTTCTGCTTTGACCCAGAAATCTTCGCCAGACTTCTCGCCATCCCCCTTTGTGTTGGCGATAATTGTATTGACCAGTTTCAGAATATCCTTTTCGCTGCGGATGTAATGGAACGGATTGTATCGCATGGATTTTTTGAAATTGATGGTGTTCAGGACTTTGATCTTATACCCGGCATCCGAGAGCATCTTTCCGCACTCGACAATAATTGTGCCTTTGGGATCGGTCAGGACATAGCTGACCTTTTGGGGCATCTGCATCAAGTTGGGCTTAACGTAAAATCGGGTCTTACCGCTGCCGCTGCCGCCGATCACAATGACGTTTTTATTCCGAGCATACTTCGGATGCTTTGGTCTACCACTCATCATCAGCCGTTCGGTTTGTGTGAGGATGACGTTGTTCTCGAATACCGGGTCAATAAAAGGTTCGATGTCCTTCTGGTTGCCCCACCGGGCAGAGCCGTATTCCTCGCCTTGCCGATACTTCTTCGCGTTCTTCCCTTTGAAGTAGATTACTGCTTTCAGCGCAGCTGCGCCGACCAGCCCCACCATCAGGTCGAATGGGTGAAAACTGGGCAAGACACTTTTGTAGGCCAGGCCAAAGTTCATAAAAAGAACCATCAGCCTGTCCACCACAGAATCGCCATTGCAATGACGGTAGAGCCATGCGGCTTTCTCCACCATGTAAAAGGCGATAATGTACGGAAAATTCAGCAGGATCAGCTTTTTCATATCTGCTGCCTGCGCCATCCTGCTGAACTCTGCAGCCAGTTTTTTGCCCCATGCCGTGCCGCCCGTCTGGTTGGACGGTGCTTTGCGCGGCAGGCGGGCAGGTTTTTTCGGATTTTTCATCGTGTCGGTTCCTGCTCCCTCTTCTTTTCTTTCTTGAGTTGACGGTGATTGGAAAGTTCCTCTTTCACCTTTTCCAGTTTCTGACGCACCGATTCACGTTTCTGCTTTTTCAGCGTTTCGCTGGTGTATTCCTTAAAGGCAGCGGTCATAACATCCACGTCCCTGGCCTTGAAAAAGACCAGATATTCGCTTTTCCCCTCCTGTTCCACCTTTTTCAGACTGTAATCAATGCCATACTTCCGGGCCACCCGGTCGAAGGACTTGATATTATTGTCCGTAACCACGATGTTCGTGATCTGTGCGCCGCTCTTTTGCAGGCTCTTAATGCTCTGCCGACCTGTTTTCTTACATTGGCTTTTTTCTCCTTTCCCCCGCTGCTTTTTCTTGTCCATTTCTGCCAGCAGCTTTATTAGGGCTGCTTTCAAAATCTGTGCAGTGATTTTTCCTCCTTTGATACACAGCGAGATGGTTTTCTCGTTGACTTCTTCCTGCACGGCTGTTCACCTCCTTTCTATTGCCGCTGCATCAGGGGCGGACTGCTCCGGCTGCAGGCGGCGCGGTGTCGCCCAGAACCGAGCGGAACTTCTTGCGACACTGGTGCAGCAGATAGCCGCACTCCCATTTGTGGCGGCAGTGCTTGCAGGGATGGCCGCTGTCCGTTCCCGGACGCTGGCGCATCATGCGTTCAAACGGGTTATCTGTGAAATTCATAGGCATTAACCTCCCTGTTCAGCCAGCGGCAGCACACCGCGCCGCTTCAAAGTGTGGTAAAGGAACTTCCGGCCTTTCTGCGTCCATGCAGTATGCAGCTTTTCCACCTCGGAGCCATCGCTGCGCTGGAGCCGGAACGTCAGGCTGGACGTATAGCCCTTACCGTGGTGTTCCGAATACAGTACCCACTGACCGTTGGCTCGGTACTGGATGCCATGCAAGTGCAGCATCCGATTGAACACCTTTGCTCCGCAGCCGTACTCCTTGGCGATCTGCGTAGTCGTAACCAGCGAATCGGAATCGCTCAACTGCGCTTCGTAGCTGCTCCGGCGCGGCGGCTTCTTATGCAGCAGGCCGAGCAGCGCATCCCAGTCAAACGGTTGCGGATGGTACGCCGCACTGACTGCCGTGTGGTGCAGTTTGCAGAGCTTCTTTGCCATGTCCTGCGTGATGCGGTAGTCTTTCACATACCGCTGCACCGTGCGCCCGCCTTCATCCTGCAGCCGGACACGAGGCATATACTCGTAGTCGCGGCCCTCGATGAATCCATACTGGCACATACGCGGAAACCACTTGCGGAAATCGCTGCAAATGTGCATCTGGTCGTACAGATCACGCGCCCACAGCGTAGAGGGCAGCGTGTCCATACTCATGAATACGATGTTCATGGGGTTGTCCTCCTTAATTTTTATCTACCCTGCCGCCCCACCCCATATCATGCCGAACCTGTGCGGAATAATAGCTATCCACGGTCACGGGAGCATTGTAGAGCGTTGCCAGCAGGTATTGCTTTATGTTCCGAATCTGAGTGCTGTTTTCTTTCAAGCACTCCAATATGTACTGAATATGCGAGGAATCCAGTTTCATCAGGCGGCTTTTCACCACCTCTTTCGGCTTTTCCTCGCCACAGATGCGCAGGAACTTCTTTCTGCTGGTGACGGTTTCCACCAGCAGTTCCAGAACCTCATACAGGACCGCTTTATCTGCCGGATAGCCCTGTTCCAGAATTTCCAGTTCCAGAGCATCCTTGAAATAGCGGCGGTACTGTTCTTCTTCCTGCAATTCAGCCGGATAGATAAGATCAGTCTCACTATTATCTGTCTTATTTATCTTCTCAGTATTACTTCCGTTTGATTTTAGAACTCCCGGAAGTTCGTTTTTCAAACTGCCGGAAGTATGATTTTCATACTTCCAGTAGTTCGATTGCGAAAGTCCCGCATAAAGGTCTTTCACATACAGCAGATTGGGTTTGCCAAGTCCTTGTCTGCGCCGCTCGATGAGGCGGAACTCCTGTTCCAGCTCATCCAGCAGTTTGACCGCCTTTTGTCTGGCACAATGAATTGAGTCCATAACTTCCTCTATCGTGCAGATAATGTAGGCGTTGCCGTGCTTGTCCTGCCAGCCGTTCTTGATAGAAAGGCTCATACGATCCAGCAGCACAGCATACAGCAGCTTGGCGTCCCCGGACATCTTCTGAAACAGATCAGCCTTGACCAGTGCCTTCGGCACACGGTAAAAGCTGTATCGGTCTGCTTCAAGACCTTTGAAATACGGGTACTCCATGTAAATTCATCACCCCCTGTCGGATTGGATTTGCACTATTAGAAATAACAGTACATTCCTGCGGTGGAACACGTTTCCATGCTCCACCGCAGTGTATCTGCTGTTATTTGAACTTTGCCATTCTGCCCCAGCCCGTTCCTGCCCCATATTTCAGCGGCGTATTTTCTGGTAAGACACGCAGGATGCACATTCAGTGCCAGAAGTATCTCTCTGGGATGGCTTATTCAGTTGTCAAAGAGCTTTTGTGAGAGGTTTCTTTTGTGTACCCCCTTACACTAATAGGAATCCGCAGGGCCTTTTTGGAATACAATTTTCAAAAAAAATTTAGAAATTTTTGATTTTTTCTCCAGGTCATTGGTTTTTGACGCAAAATCGAAAGTTTTATTTTTATGTAATTCGATATTTTTCATTGAGATAGGCTGCAATACAGCTTTCCAGAGAACTGCTACCAGCAAATTCGACCTCGATGGTATACTCGCCACACCTATTTACATAAGGAGAACCGCTTGCACCATCCTCTAACCGCTGTGAGTTCTTGTTCATTTGACGTTCTCCTCTCATGCCAAACCTCCCGCTGCCAATTCATAATGTGCTTCAAAATCAAATTTCCGGCGAATCCGTTCAAGAGCCTGATTTACCGCTCTTGTTACCGACCCACGCGATATTCCCATATCGTCTGCAATTTCCTGATGGGTCTTTCCAAGAACAAACTGCTGATGGATGAGGTCACGCTGTTTATCTGTCAGAACAGCCAGCATCGCATGAACAGCTTCATTCTCAATAGTCTTTTCCAACATATTGATCGTGCGGTCAGCAATCTCACTCCAGTCCTCCGATAATGCGTGGTAGGAAACGCACACATTGCTTCGCCCTGCACCCTCGCACTTTGCCTGATTATCTTCCATCTTCCGCTCACCCTCAAACAAAGCACGGATATGCCACTCGCAGTTTTCAAAATACTCTTCCTTGATTACATCGCCCTTACCCTCTGCTACATCGTAGGCATAGTCTCCACAGCAGTCATGGATATGGAACACGGTGTTTCGCTTCCCTGCAGAAAACAAAACATAACCGCTGTTGTAGACCGTTAGATGACTGCCCTGATCAAATTCCCTGCGAAGTAGCACGATACCTTCCTCGAAAAGCATCTTGGGAGAAGGAGTGCGCTTTGCATGGGAAGGTGCTTCTACCAGTTCCTTGACCTTTTTCAATGTAAGCATTTTGTCCACCTTTCTGCCTTTCGGCTTCGGGTGAACTGAAAAAAGCAGCAAAAATCATCCCAGATTCACCCGTTTTTTTTGAACGGGAATCTAAGATTCCTCTTGCTGCTTTCTATTTGTTTGAAGTCCCTATACTAATAGGAATCCGCAAAGCCATTTTGGAATACAGTTTTTCAAAAAATTTTGAAAAATAAAAAAAGCCGGAACAGGATGAACTACTTGCAGGCGCACTACTGCACTGCATTCGCTCATTCTGTTCCGGCCTATATCACATATTGCTACGGTATCGCTCTAAACAAACAGATATTATATTGTAGACCCAAAAGAACGTCTGATGGAGCTGGTCGGCTAACCAGGTGCCGCCTAAGATTCCATCTCTTTCCTTTCAGTGTCCGATGAAGCCTTTCTTCCGTCAGGCTTCCTTCCGGCGATCCTCCGGCGTTGCAAATTCTATACTCTTTACAGGCAGACCGTGAATGTACTCCACCAGAGATTCAGCAGAGATATAATCTTCACAGCCACCACGCTTTATCTGAAGCATATTCTTTCCATCTACGACACTACGATTTCCGATCCGCAGCCCTTTCGGAGTGCGGATTTCATGATCTCCATTGTTCATCTTTCACGGCCTCCTTTGTGTTGGTTTCGGTTATTTCGGTTTCTAATGCCCTCAACCTTTGAACTTTCGTTCACTTTTCACCTTTTCCCACTTGCATATTTGCTCATTTTCCAGTATAATAATCCAAAAGTTGAAAGAATATGGCACTATTATATACACAGAGCGTCGCTGTGTCAAGTAGGAATTGTGAAAGTTTGTTGCATATTTCAAAATGAATAATTACAAATCTTGTTTCACATTAGTAACGCACGATAACTACTCCATAGAAAGGTTGCAAACATGAAATTTGGAGCAAAAGTTCGTGATCTGCGCAAAAAGAACAATCTAACACAAGACGAATTAGCAAAATGCCTTGGAGTCAGCAAGAGAACGATCATCGGATGGGAGCGTAATGAACGCTACCCCCGAAATGTTGAAGTTCTCGAAAAAATGTCAGACATTTTCCATGTACCCCTGACCTATTTACAGCCCGATCAAGCGTTATTTATCGAACGTGCCGCCGAAACCTACGGAAAAAAGGGCAAAATAGAAGCCCAGCATCTCGCATTTGAGCTTACTGAGCTGTTTGCCAGCGGAGAGTTGACCCCGCAGGATATGGACGGCATCATGTATGAAATGCACAAAGCCTATTTTAAGTACCGAGAACAAAAAAGAGAAAAGGAACGAATAATGAACCTGTAAATCACTGTTCCATTCACTATGCCATCCCCGGAAGGAGATTACATTATGGATTCTGCGTTTATTCACCAAGTTGCCAACGAACTTGTCCAAACTGCCGGAACTCGCAACATCAAACAGATTGCGCGCAGTTGCAGTCTGGACATCAGTGAAACATCTCGCATTAAAGATATGTTGGGTTTACTTTCGCTCTATTTTGATAAGCCTTTGATTCTTATCAATCGCCAGCTGGACAAACAGACAAAGCAGATGGTGTGCGGCTATGCGCTCGGACATTATCTGGAGCATCAGTTACTTATGGACTTGCATACCCTGAACAAGTTTCTGACCATTAAGGATAAGCACATCCTTCTTTACGAGCATAACGCTTTCACATCCCACCTGATGCTGGACAGTGATGAAGTCTATCAAATGACGAAGCGTGGGTTGGACGCGGCGCAGATTTCCGCAGCGAAACGGATTCACCTCAATCTGGTGCTGGTGAAACTTCTTGAGCTGCATCATCTGGGATATGATCTACGGCACTATCACGCCCAGCATCATGCGTTTATCAAGCAGTTCAGTCTTCCGGCACATTTTCAGTTTGATATTGCCGCCGGATGAACTTATGTTCTTATAACCCTAAAACCCGTAATGAACGGCGCGCTATGCCTGTCCATTACGGGTTTTTCGTGTTATTTCAGTTTTGCGAGGATTTCATCGGCACTCATGCCTTCGGCAAGCAGCTTTTTCAGAACGGACTCTGCTTCTGTCTTTTTTGCTTCTTCTGCAGCTTTGGCATCTGCCTTCGCCTTCTTTGCTTCCAGCTTGACAATTTCCTTGTCGATAGCTTTCAGCGATGCTTTCTTCTCTTTCAAGTCAGCTTTCAGAGAATCAATGTTGGCGGTGATAGATGCGATCTCGGCAGAGAGTACTTCCTTTGCGGACTGCTTTTCTGCAATCTGCGTTGCAAAATCGGCGGTCACAGTTTTGGGCTTATTCTTGCTACCTTTTGTTCTGGGCATAATAAATAACCTCCAGAAAATTATAGTAATTTTAGTATAGCACTATGCTACTTTTCAATCAATATCAATAGCATAACTTCCTAGTACATATTTGAGGGCTCGTAAAAGACTTTACGACATACCTAAACTGCTTGCCATCTTTTGGGGCAGGATCTTGTTCATTACAAAAGCCATCAAATAGGAACCTGTTACTACAACCACAAAATTAAGTACACAGTATATCAGCCCATTATTTATATCAAAATTCATAAAATTCCAGACTTTTTGAATCACATAAACAAAGAGCATATGCACAAAGAAAATGCCATACGATAAATTACCGATTTTAATAAGCACTCGATTACTAAACCGTATTACGGTTTCTTCATTTATGTTAGTAGCTCTTACCAAGAAGAACAGCACTACGCTCATTGCAAAACAATACGATGCCACCTTACCCTGAGACATTGCCATTGCCTGCTTGCCCTGATTGTTCCAAATTGCCGCTTCCACAAACGATACTCCCGCAAATAGAGGAATACCGAACATTGAAATCTTGCTACCCTTCAATTTCATTCTTTCTGTACTATTCCCAGCCAAAATTCCTAATGTGTAAAATGGGAGATACTCCACACAAAGCGGGAAAGAAAGCCATTTCATTCCTTGCCACAAGTATACGTACTTAATTAGCATATACCCCAGAAATGCTATAACTGAAAGTATTAACCCCCCCCCATTAAATTTGACTAGCATCGGCGTAAGCATTACACATTGAAGTAAAACAATGATATAGTATAATTGCCATGAAGCACCTCCTGTAATCAATGTTTCTAAAATGTTCTGATGCAATTTACCTCGCAGGCCCAAATACAAAAGGCTCCAAATAATATAGGGAACCAAGAGACGCTGAAGGCGTCTAAAGTAAAAAGTTTTAGCTGGTTTCACCTTTTCTTTTTTTGTGAAATATCCAGCTATAAATACAAATGTTGGCACCGTAAAATTCAAAAGTTGACGAGCTAATACCCACTCTAACTTTAGTACACCACCACTACGTAACTGATATTCAGCTAATATGTGAATACCTATAACTGACAAAATACAAATGCCTCTTATTCTTTGCCAATACAATTCTTTTTTCATAGTAAATTTTTGGGTTATAAGTCCTTTCATTTATCGTTGATTTAACTTTATATTCTAATTTTCACTTTATTAACACCCTTTATCTAATTCACGTTTTATTTCAGATGAGCAAATGCCCGGGGTTCTCTTTAGTCGCACCACATTTTTGCCATGCGCAGCGCACCATCGCTCTACATCATCAAAACGGCCTCCTTTATGATCTTCTCCTAGCGCAAGAATATCAAAATCCACTTTTTCAAGAAATTCAGGGCTTACCGTCTCATACACAAGTACTTTATCTACAATCCGCAATGCTTCCAACATTTCAACACGTTCTTCCGTCGTGTACATCACTTTTGCATCCGGCTTATATTTTTTGATATAATTTCCATCTTGAACAGCAACGATTAGATAATCTGCATATTCTTTACACTGCTTAAATAATCTCAAGTGCCCCAAATGAAAATAATCATACACTCCAAATGTCAAAATCTTACTCATTGTCATATTCCTTTTTCAACAGTTTCAAAGCAATCTGTAACGGATCATACACTGCCCCTTCAATATTATCTCTATATTTTTCATAAAGGATGGGCAACTCCGTACATCCTAAAATAACAGGCATCTCGTACTCGCCTACAAGTTTTTCAAATATGCTTTCAACTTCATCTGTATATTTGTTTTGTTTTACAGCCTCAATACACTCTCGCAGAAGTACATATTGCTCTTTTTCAGGCACTTGACATTTAATACCTTTCTGCGCAAGTGCCGTTTGGTATACTTCGGATTCAATTGTTCCTTCTGAGCCTAGTAAATAAATTTGCTTTATATTATCGTTGGCAATTTGATCTACACAGGAATCTATGATATTTACGACTGCTTTCTTTGCTTCCGGAATTCTTTCAAATATCTTTGGCAAGAAGAGATGAGAAGTATTACAAGCAAGAATAATTCTCGCTGCCCCCCCCCCGATTTTCAAAAGACAATCAATAGAATCTGTCATTTCATCAAGCAATTTGTCCACATTTTCATGATAGAGAAACGCCCTAACTCGGCTTGGCATCGTACATCTATTATCGATAACGATTCGGGGTCTTTCCCATTCTTTTTCTGCCGGGAAAACTTCTGCATACTGCTTAAAAAGATTGATTGTTGCATATGTTCCCATTCCACCTAGAACGCAAATGACTAAATCCTTCATTGTTTTATTCCTCTCTCATCCCTGCTGAAACCCAATCTATCGCACTTTCATAGTCCTTCGGAATATTGATTTCTTTTAATCGCATAGAAAAAGCTGTCATTGGAAGATACGGTGATAATACTTCATACAAATGCGAAGAGTCCCCGTATAGCTTAGACTTATGTACTTTTGCAATTCCAGACCATTGCATATTTCCTGCTTTTTTTGAGAGTGCTATTACTTTTCCTTCCTGCACGCTGGAACCAATCGTTTCGTCTGATGCGTTTTCTGTCACTGCTATACATTCACCCGAAAAATCAACAAAACGTTTAAAATCATCTGGATTTATGACCGTATCGCCATCTAGCGTAATAACATATTTTCGCGCACCTAATAAAGCTTTCTTTACGCTATCTGCCGGACCATTATGTTCATATTCATAGTTGCAAACAAACATAATATCACTACGAAACTGTTTTACCACACTGATAACACGCTCCGCATCAAAGCCAACCACAACACGAATATCGTCAAATTCTCTCAACAGTTTTAATTCTCGAATAATCAAAGGCTCTCCCGCAATGTCCACAAGAGCTTTCGTTGTCCCTATTCCAAGCCTTGTTCCCATTCCTGCGCAGCAAATGATGACTGTAATGTCCTTTTTGTCAAAACTCATAGATTGTCCTCCTACAGCAATTTCCACAGAAATTCCGCACATCTCTTATCTTCATAAAATGCAAAGTCAGCATTTCTAAGAAGGGACTGTGCAATTGGCCTTACGCCACCAAACCCAATCGCAATATCTGCCATTCGCGCCATTCCAGAATCATTGTCTCCATCGCCAATGACAACCATAGGCTGCACAAATTGTCTAACCATCAGCTCTTTATCCGCAACGCTGACGACCTTTGAGATTCGGTCATTTATAACATCTGCTTTGGAACAATAACAATGGTTCTCCATCTTCAGCTTTTTCATGAGTCCACTAATCCAAACATCCAAATTGCCAGTAACAACGTAGCAACGGTCTCTATTCTGTTCTATAAACTCTGCAATGTATGGATTTAACGGAATTTCTGAAACTGCTTGATTAACTTCAGCTACAGATATATCGCTCAATATCTTTACTCGATTCAGGAAACTCGTTCTGAATGGAATTTCTCCACGCATTGTAGCTTCTGTAAGTTTTCTCATTTCGTCTAGTCTTCCGATTCGCTTTGATACCTCTGGCAGTACTTCTTTCTGCGTAATTGTTGAATCCATATCAAATAAGAAAATATACTCCGACATTCTATTATTCCTCACCTATTACAATCCCAACAGTTCTACCAGCCTTTTTGAAGAGTTTGCATCATGATATTCATAAATATAGTTTCTAATCTTTTCTCTTCTTTCCTTAAAGGAATCATTTTCAGAAACAACATTAACAACAAACGATTCCAGTTGCTCGAAATTATATATTTCAGCTCCTGCAATTAACGTATGAATATCCTCAACCACAAAACCTGCGATATAATCATTCACGTCATCCAAGACATATCCAATGGGCCGATCTAATTGCAAATACTCATATGCCGCACCAGAATAATCGCTGATCAAAGCATCCGCGCACTTCATTAAGGCATAGTTATCAATTTCTAATTTCTTTACTGTCTCTCCAGTCAAGACTTTTATATTCGATTCATCCTTAATTTTCAGGTTTTCCAAATCTTGTTTTGGATGGATTTTTATAATTAAGAAAACATCATTTTCGGCCAGATAATTGTTTAATTTCAAGTACTGCTCTTGTGTTTCAATCAGCGGGATACCAAGCTTTTGTTCTTTTCTGCTGTCGTTTCTGTGATAGCCGCCACCTTTACGGAACGTGGGCATCCAGAGAATCACTTTTTTATATTTCCGTGATGTTATCTTTCGTATCTCATCCGATTTACTTTCATCAAAGAAAATATCCTGTGCAGGATAGCCGATTGCTATAATTCTCTTATCCGGATAGGTCACAGACCATTGATTCGCCTGAATCGGCGCATACGCTTTGGATTGAACCAAAATATAGTCTACATATGGAGGGACTTGAAGTTTACCTTTCGCATTTTTAAGTCCACCTGCGCCATGAGAACAATAAACCATACATTGATCTTTACGCTTTTTCTGGACATTTTCGCAATCATATGTAAAATACTTTGCGGTGCAAACGTAATATGCCTTTTTCAAACTCGGACCATATAACGGCACAGTTTCAACGTTCGTAGGAAACTTAGATTTTGCTTTTTTTCGAACCAGCCAAACAATTTTATATTTCTTATTATAGCCATTTTTTATCAAATAGTTGTAAAAAGCCCCACCATTACAATCAAAATCGTTATGACTTTCTATCATAATGACGTCATTTAAATTTTTGTGTTTTGTAAAAACGAACACAATTTTTTCCAATAAAAGTTCCAGTTTATAATCATAAAGGACTTTCATTGCTCGTTTCACACCATTTTCTTGTAAATACTTTATTGGATTCATATCTTACTTCCTCAATGCCGAAATCGCTTCAAGAATCTTGTTTTTAAAAATAATCGAAACACATACAATAGCAATCAACAGGCCATATCGAATCCATGTTTGGCTGTACGTTAAAGCCATAATTATCATTATAGCTATTACAATAGCTGACAAGGATACTATGAGTTTTACATCATACATGTTTTCCTCATTTCCTACTTCTTTCAAAGCCTTTTTATAAAAGATATAATGAAAAAATGCCAAACAGACATAGCATATCAATGTTGTATATCCCGCAGCATAATACCCATACATTTTGATACCAAAATAATTCAGAACCAAATTCAGTACCGCACAGACGCACGTTGCTATCGCTATAAAACCCGTTTTTTGATAATAATATTCAATCGTGCTGAAAAGGGAATATAAAAATATAAAAAATACAGACGCTGCAACTGGCGGTATAACGTAAATTGCATCCATATACTTCTTTCCAGCAAATACCCGAATAACTTCAGGTGCAAAAGCCATTGTCACAACACACAATCCGGCCACAAGAATAACAAGTGGCCGCGTTGCTTTTTTTATTTTTCCTTTCTCATCAGAAGCAATTGATTTATAAATATATGGCGTAAGTGAACTATTGATAGCATTTGTTATCAGCACCATAACTGTGGATATGGTATATGCAACACTGTAATAGGCAGCTTGTGAATTTCCGACCATCCGACCTATCATGACTCGATCCGACTGGTTCAAAATATAGTTTGACAGATAGTGCGGAATCAACGGCAGATTAAACGCAATTGAATATTTCCAATATTCTTTACTGTAAAAACATTTTCCAGTAATAAAAATCAGTACAAAAACAATTCCTGAAAAAATGGCCTTTATTCCAACATCGGAAAACACACGAGCTTCAACTTTACAGGATACAGTTACAACAGCAATAACGCCCACAAGAATCGAAACAACACTCATGGCCATTGTTAATGCAACGAACTTCTTATATTTATAATCAAAACGTTGCTGTGCAGACCAAAGTTCCAATGCTGGCATGAGCAAAAGCTCTATAAACATTGCACACATCAAAACAGGGGACAGATCAAATACTTTCGTCCAAAATGGGACGTTCAAAATATACAGGGCAAAAGCGAATACTGTAATGGTCGTTATCAACCCAAGTTGTGCTGATGTAAAACGCCGTATGTCGTTCTTGTATAAGATAAGCCCTTTCTGATATCCACCAAGAAAAACATTCAATGAAGTAAATATAATCAGAATCGAATACCACGACTGAAAAACAGAAAAGGTGCCATATTGCTCCTCCGTCATAATTCTGGTAAAAATCGGTGTTGACAGTAATGCGAGTCCCTTATTTATCACATTGCACACCGTATACCATAAGGATGCCTTTACTGGTAATGATAAGGCTCCATATTTTTCTTTTATGGTCGTAATATTCATATATACTTTATATATCCTTTACATGAATTCCCGATATTGTTATTTTTTCTCGCCAACAGTGATGCCATTGCCATCGTAAATGCAATCTCCACACCATTATTCACTAGTACTGCCTCCGTTGGAATCGAAATGGCAATCATAAGCCATAGATAAACAACACCCATTTTTCTTTTAGCGTCAAGATTGTGCAAGGAGATTTTTATCATCATATAAATCAAAATACCGATAAAAATCATTCCAATAAATCCAAACTGTCCTAAGTAGTATGGAATGCCTGCATCTCCAACATCGGGAGAAATTTGACCGTCTGCACTATACAGCCCAGCAATATGAATCACATTATAAACTCCAGAAAAGTACTTGCCCGAAATGTGCGATGCAAATGACGCAAACCCGCTTCCAATGGGGAAACAATCTTTAAATAGAGTAATTGCACCAACATACAGTGACTCTCTTGGAGAATTGCTAAATGACGCATACATTTGGAGCTTACTACTTGCTACAATCAGCACAATTCCTATGATAGCAAACCAATAAAAAATCTTGAATTTCCGAAGCCATCTTGAGCCATATTTTAAGAAAATGTAAACTGCTATAAATACCAGTCCTTTTGTTCTCATTGCCAACGCAACACTGCCTAAAATAACGATGTCTTCTTTAATTGTTGCTGCACCAGTTGTATTCAAAATACATAGTATGCAAATAAGCCCTGTTGTTAAATATGTCGGGTGCGTGTATAAAAACATATATGGGTGGATAAGACCTCTAACTTCTTCCTGACTCATTCCTATATCTACAAATACACTTAATAGTCCAAAGGCAAAAATCACCCACACAATAATTTTGATAACTGGAATTAATTTCTCCATTTTGTGTGATAAATATTTTCCTAAATTCATCCTATATAGTGCCAAAAACACGATTGGGAATTTGATAAATCCAACAATGTCTCTGATAATAGCACTCACAGATTTTTGGTAGGAAAATGCAATATTCCCAATGAGTCCAATAGCAATTATCGCTAGTAGGGTTATTAAGTATGTAAAATTTTCTTTATTGAATTTTCCTTTGGATTTTATCAAAAAAAGTATTCCAAACGTCAAGCTCACTGCTTCATCCCAGTAAGAAATCACACCAGGCATGAAACGAGTGATTATATTCTGAAACAAAACAAATATTATAAATAGTTTACCTATCATGTATTATCTTCCAATCCTCGTGCGCAGAAATGCTATCCACATTTTACCCAAAGTATCTCTGAATCATCTTCTTTACTTTGCTTACATTTTCCTGTCCAATAATTCTAATGATTTTACGCTTTAGTCTTGTTTTATTTCCCATCCAAGAAGCACTGTAATGGTGGATTGAGATCGTATCCTCGCAGCGAAGTAACTTCATTCCCTCACCCGGTGCAATGGGATCTAAATACTTTGGTGGCAGCACAAGCGTTCTGCCAAGGTTGACGGGTTCATTCTCATTGTAAATGTATCCAAGTTCTTCCAAAACCGCATTGTTGAGATACGGACAAGCAAATTCTGTTTTTCTTTCTTCTGAAAATACGATTTCATCGTATTTTCTCAACATCTGTTGTACCACTGGATTAGATTTTGTGGCACCAAAACCTAATCCAGTGGTACATAGGTGTCCAGCTTGCTGGACACCTATGTAACACTGGTACTCCCGAAGGGAGTCCAGATTTTTTAAAAGTTCAACATCTGTATCTAAGTAGATTCCGCCGTTATCGCATACCACTTTCAATCTAGCATAGTCCGAAACGAAAGCCCATGCTTTTGCCTCGTATGCGGCTTTGGTAAATGGGTGAGCATTGACATCAAAATTGGATTCGTCCCAGCGTTTTATCTCATAATCCGGACACATCTTTTTCCATGACTCAATGCACCGCTTAACATCTGTCGGCAACGGATTGCCGCCAAACCAGCAGTAGTGAATAATTTTAGGAATCATCGCTTTTCTCCTTGTTTATCAGCTTTCCGACAAATTTCTTATTTTCTTTGCCGGAATTCCACCCCATATTTCGTGGGCAGGAATGTCATGGTTCACAACTGCTCCCGCAGCAATTATGGCTCCATCTCCAATAGAAACGCCTCTTAAAATCACCGCATTTGCGCCGATCCACACGTTTCTTCCAATATGCACAGGGGTACTTTCCAAACCATTTTCCACGCCGACTTTTCCAAGCCGATGGTCATGGTCAACGATCACAACATTGTTGGCAATGTTGCAAGCATCGCCAATCGTTATTTCTTCCGCACAGGTGATGGAACAATTATGGTTCATAAAAACCTTTTCACCAATTCTACACCGTGCTTTTTCGGTACATTTTATATAGCAGGGACCCGCACTCATCAAAAATGTTCCTACCTGTAAACTACTCTTTGGAAGTAGTTCAACGGTAAATTTCCCTTTGATTGAATTTATTACACTCATTTCAATGTTCGTGCCATAACGGATATGCAACGTCACATAAATCCATATAGATTTTGCTGCCAGAAATGCTCTCTTACGGTTTTTCCCTACATAATCCCTTAATGAAGCAGAGGCGGTGCTCCAATTTTGTACCTGAGATCGTCTGTTCTTTTCCTTATGCACTTAGCGGGGACCCCCCCCAGATTTCATAAGGAGGAATATCCTTTGTAACAACCGCCCCTGCTGCTACAACGCTCGCTTTCATCTCCTGCTCAAGAG
>OGGU01000434.1_pt1 | contig 32904 bp, 30 predicted proteins | sample 1571241 | NCBI WGS metagenome assembly OGGU01 (sample SAMEA2581934, study PRJEB24529) | metagenome | biome: Human gut stool | place: China | collected 2011
TGCCAGGCGGCCAGCCGCATGGAGATCCTCCGCCGCTATTATACGGGCCAGGTGGACCGGGTCAAGGGCAAGTGCGACGAGTGCGTGGTGCGCAAGCTGGAGATCGTTATGCAGCAGGCGGGAGTCACCCCGGATATTTGTCCGGCGGTCCGGGCCTCTTTGGATAAGGCTCAGGCCACCGGCGCCCCCGCCGGAGCTATGGTGCTGCCCGATGGCCGCGTGGTCACCGGCAAGACCAGCTCTCTCCTGGGCCCCTCTGCGGCCATGCTTCTTAACGCAGTGAAGCTCTTGGCGGGCATTGACAAGGACCTGGACCTGCTGCCTGCCTCCATCATCGCGCCCATCAGCGACATGAAGCTCCGGCACCTGGGCCACCATAACCCCCGCCTGCACTCCGACGAGGTGCTCATTGCCCTGTCCATCTCCGCCGTCACCAACCCCTTGGCGGAGCGGGTGCTGAAAAAGCTGGATGATCTGCGGGGCAGCGAGGCACACTTCTCCGTCATCCTCTCTGAGGAGGACGCCAAGCTCTACAAGCGCCTGGGCATCCACGTCAGCTGCGAGCCGAGGTACGAGGTCAAGAAGCTGTATCACAAGTAAATGCGAACACATCCGCCGGACCTTAAAGCCCGGCGGATGTGTTTTTGTCAGCCACCCTTATATTTTCTCCTGGTGGCCAAGCCGCCCCGGATGTGCCGCTGCGCCTTGTTTTCCTCCAAAACCGCCTTTACCTGCAGATAAAGGGATCGGTTGAACAGGGGCAGCCGCTGGGAAATGTCCTTGTGTACCGTGGATTTACTGATGCCGAACTTCCGGGCGGCGTCCCGGACGGTCCCCCGGCACTCTATGATGTAAACGGCCTCATCGCAGGCCCGTTGTTCCATGTTTCCCTTCATCGGCAACACTCCCAAGCTTGAATGATACATTTCATCCTATGCTGAGGGGTGTGCCGATATGAAAAAATCAAGGGAACAGGCGGAGCCAATGCTCCACCTGTTCCCTTGAAAAAGAAAAAGAGAAAGAGAAATGAAAAAGATGAGACCGGCAAGGTAAGTTGTTTCCCTTACCGTGGTTACAGTATGCCCCGCTTTCCTTAAAATACTCCTAAAAAAATGTTAATAAATTTTAAAGCCGGGGCGCACACTGACATGCAATCTATAATATCCCTGCGCCGCATCCGCTATAAAGCTATTGCCCTTTACTTCTTCCGCCACGCTGCCGGCACAAACAGCAGCAGCATCGGGTAGATCTCCAGCCGCCCCAGCAGCATCCCGGCACACAGAAACAGCTTGATGGCCGGGGAATAGGGGGAGGAGTTCCCCAGGTGTCCCGCCATACCGAAGCCGGGGCCCACGTTGTTAAAGCAGGAGATAGAGGCAAATAGGTTCGTTTCCAAGTCAAAGGGGGAGAAGGACAGGGCCACCAGCAGCCCCGCAACGCACAGCATATACAGGGCAAAATACACTACGATGCTGTGGGCGGTCTGCTCACTCAGCTGGTGCCCGTCCACCTTGATGACGTCCACCATCCGAGGGCGCAGGGTGTGGCGCAGCTCCCGCCGGATCATCTTGCACAGGATGGTCAGCCTGGATACCTTCAGGCCGCCGGCGGTGCTGCCGGCACAGCCGCCCACAAACATCAGCATCAGCAGCACCATCTTGCTCAGAGGGGACCACACGGTAAAGTCTGCGGTGATAAAGCCTGTGGTGCTCATGATGGAGGTCACCTGGAACGCCGCCTGCCGCAGCGAAACGGAGAAGGACTGGTACAGGGGCAAAATATCGATGGTAATGGCCGCCACGGACACCAGAACGATGCCTGCATACACCTTGAGCTCCGTGTTGCGCAGGAACTCGGTCCCGCGTTTGAGCAGGAGCAGGTAGTAGAGGTTGAAGTTCACGCCGAACAGGAACATAAACGCCGTCAGCACCCACTGGATGTAGGGGCTAAAGTTGGCAGCGCTGGCGTTGTACGCGCCAAAGCCGCCGGTGCCTGCGGTGCTCAAGGCGTGCACCACGCTGTCAAACAGGCTCATGCCGCCGAGCAGGAGGAACACAATCTCCAGCACGGTTAGTGCCATGTACAGCAGATAGAGGATTCTGGCCGTGTCCTTGGATTTAGGGGCCAGCTTGTCCATGGTGGGGCCGGGCATTTCCGCCTTGAGGATGTTGATGGATCGGTCCGGGGTCTTCAGCAGCATGACCACAAACACCAGGATCCCCATACCGCCGATCCAGTGGGTGAAGCTCCGCCAAAAGAGCATCCCCCGGCTCAGAGCCTCCACATCGGGCAGGATGGTGGCGCCGGTGGTGGTAAAGCCGCTGACCGTCTCAAAAAACGCGTCCACATAGAGCGGGATCTCCCGGGAGAATACAAATGGCAGCGCGCCGATGGCGGAGAGCATGATCCAGGTCAGGGCCACGATCATGAACCCGTCCTTGATGGAGCTGCTGCCGTGCTCACCCCGGCACAGCTTCGTCAGAAGGAAGCCCACGGCCAGGGCCACTAAAATAGTCAGGGCAAAGCTCAGAGCGCACTTTTCCCCATACAGCAGGGAAACCGCCATAGGCAGCACCAGCAGCGCTGCCTCCAGCAGCACCACCCGTCCCATGGTGAATAAAACCATCTTATAATTCATGGGGCTTCACGCCCTCCTTTCCCCATTGCCTTGTCGGCACAGGCATTATACCACTGCGGCGGCCATTCGTCCACAGGAAAAACTACTTTTCCGCCAGCTCCTTCAGATAAAGGATGGCCTCCCGGTAGCCGGCCAGCCCTTTTCCCTTGATGACCTTGCGGCAGGCCATGCCGGTGTAGGAAATGTGGCGGTAGGGCTCCCGCTTTTCCGGGTCGGAGATATGCACCTCCACGGCAGGGAGATCCACCGCCCGCAGGGCATCGGCTATGGCGATGCTGGTGTGGGAGTATCCGGCGGGATTGATGACGATGCCGCCGCAGCCGTCCCGGGCCTTTTGAATTTCGTCGATGAGCACGCCCTCGTGGTTGGATTGTACGCAAATGCATTCCAGCCCTGCCTCCCGGCAGGTCTGCTCCGCCAGGGATACCAGATCCTCGTAGGTCTCCCGGCCGTAAATTTCCGGCTCCCGCAAACCCAGCAGGTTCATATTCGGGCCGTTCAACACCAGAATTTTCATACCATGCACTCCTTTAGCCGCCGGAGAGCATCCTCCGGGGCGCCGTTATTCAAAATAGCCTCATCGCTGAAGTGCTCATACAGGGCGCATCTCTGCCGGTATAGCTCCGAAAGGTCGCTCTCGCGCAGCAAGGGCCTGCCGGGAGCCTCCAGCCTGCAGATGTCCCGCTGCAGCCAAATGACTTTTCCGTTCTGCCGCAGCAGGCGCCGGTTCTCCGGCCGGGTTATACAGCCGCCGCCGGTGGCCAGGATGCCGCCCCAGTGCCTGCCCAGGTCCGCCAGGACCTCCGTCTCCAGGGCTCGGAATTTTTTTTCGCCCCAGCGGTCAAAAACATCCTGGATGGACAGTCCTGTCCGCCGGACGATCTCCTCGTCACTGTCCCAAACCGGTCGGCCTGTGGCCGCCCCCAGCAGCCGGGCCAGGGTAGTCTTTCCGCTGCCGGGCATACCGATGAGAACCAGATTCTCCGTTTGCCGCCGCAGGACGCCTTCCGCCTGGGAAATCTTGGAAATATCCATGGCCTCACCTAAAAACAGAGCGGCAGAGGCGGCGGCCTGTGCCGCCAGCATACTCAGCCCCCCGGAGCAGGGGATGCCCAGATCTTCTGCCTGGAGCAGCAGGGCTGTCCGGGCGGGGTTATAGATGAGGTCAGCCACAAGACATAGATTGGGAAATATTTCCAAATCCACAGCGGCCTCTCCGTTGTGGGGATACATGCCCACCGGGGTGGCATTTACTATGATTTGTGCGTCCTTATACTGGGATATATGGCGGTATGTGCTATACAGTATCCCATTGTTTTTTCCATAAAAATCATCGGGCTTTTCCGTGCGGGATAGCACGGTGACGGCGGCGCCCATCTGCCGCAGAACGGCGCATGCGGTGCCGCCGGCTCCGCCGGCGCCCAGCACCAGGGCCCGCTTCCCGGCCACGGGGACCCCGGCCTTTTCCAGCAGATACCGAAAGCCGAAGGCGTCGGTATTGTCCCCGAAAATGCTGCCGTCCCGCCGCCGCAAAAGGGTGTTTACGTTGCCGGTTTCCCGGGCGATGGGGGAGAGGGAATCGCAGAGGGCATAGGCCGTTTTTTTGTAGGGAATGGTCACGTTCAGCCCATCCCAGGAGCCGTTTTTCAGAAAGTCCTCCACCTGGTCGGGAGCCTTTTCAAAGAGGGTGTAGGCATAGTCCCCCAGCAGGCTGTGCAGCAGCGGAGAATGGCTGTGTGCAAGGGTTTGCCCCAATAATCCGCAGCGCATCACTCTACCTCGCCGGAGAGGAGCTTCTCCTGATAACTGCGGCTCTGTGCCATAAGCAGACGGTAAAGGTCCCGGGCATATTCGGCCAATTCCGGGGGTACGGAGTCGGCCGCCTGGTGCAGCTTTTCCTCCTCCCGCCGGGGGTCGTGGATCGGCAGGTGCGCCCCCTGCTTGACTCGGGCGATGGCCCCGGACAGGGCCATCCGCCGGGCGAAAAGAGCCAGCAGTGCCCGGTCGGTCTCGTCCATTTCCCGGCGTAAATCAATGAGATTCATGTTCCGTTTCCTTTCTGTCAGAGAGCATAGCGTCATATATGGCAAACGCCGCCGCTGCCTCCACACAGGGCACCGCCCGGGGCACGATGCATGGATCGTGCCGGCCGGAAACCTGCAGGGTCACCGGCTGCATTTTTTTCAGGTCCACGCTTCGCTGGGGCAGGGCGATGGAGGGGGTGGGCTTGATAGCCACACGGAAATCTATGCACATTCCAGTGGAAATACCCCCTAAAATGCCGCCGCAATGATTGGTTTCTGTAACGATTTTGCCGTTATCATCCAAAACAAAAGGGTCGTTGTTTTCGCTGCCCCGGAGCCGGGCGGAGGCAAAGCCGCTGCCGAAGGCGATGCCCTTCACGGCGGGGATGCCGAACACGGCGGCGCTGAGCCGGGACTCCAGCCCGTCAAAAACCGGGCCGCCTACCCCGGCGGGCACGCCCAGGATCCGACATTCGATGACGCCGCCCAGGCTGTCGCCGGCGGCCTTTGCCTCCAGGATGGCCTGGGCCATGGCCTCGCCTTGGGCCTCATCCACCACGGGGAAAGGCTTATCCGCCGTGGAGGAGAGCAGCTGGCCCCGGTCGTTCACAGGGCCGATGGAGCGGATGCGGGAGAGAACGGAAATACCCGCCTGCTCCAGCAGCTGCAGACAGATGCCCCCGGCTATGCACAGCGCCGCCGTCATCCGCCCGGAAAACGGGCCGCCGCCGGGCTCGATGCGGCCATATTTCACATAGGCGGTGTAATCCGCGTGTCCCGGCCGGGGTACGGCGGAAAGTAACTCATAATCGGCGGAGCGGACGTCGGTATTTTCGATGACGGCGGTGATGTCCTCTCCGGTGGTAACGCCGCCGTTCAGGCCCGAGAGAAACCGGGGAATATCCGCCTCCCGCCGGGCCGTAGAGAGAGGGCTGCGGCCCGGAGCCCGGCGGTCCAAAAACGCCTGCAGCGCCGCCGGGGACAGGGCCTTTCCGGCGGGGATGCCAGCCAGGGTCATGCCGATGACCGGGCCGTGGGAGCGGCCGAACAGGGTCAGACGAAGGGTGTCTCCGATGGTGCTGGACATGGCGCTTCTCCTTTCAAGGATTGAAAATCTGCCCAAAAGGCGGGGTAGGATTTGCTTACGCAATCGGCATCCCGAACCGTGACGGGTGCATCTGCCGACAGGGCCGCCAGGGCGGCGGACATGGCCAGGCGGTGGTCGCCCATGGGATCAACTGTGCCGCCCTGCAGATGGGAAACGCCGTGAATGAGCAGACCGTCGCCGTCTACGGTGAGGCACCCGCCCAAGCTGTTTAATAGCTCGGCAATGCCCTGCAGCCGGTCGGATTCCTTATAGCGCAGGCGGCGGGCATTTTGAATATGGCTCCCCCCCTCCGCTGCGGCGGCCAAAACGCTCAGGGGGGGAATGAGATCGGGAATGGGCCGGGCGTCTATATCTGTGGCCCGGAGTCGCCCCTTCCGGACGGTGATGCAGCCGGAGGAGAGATTTATCTCCGCCCCCATCTGCCGCAGCAGGGGCAGCAAGGCACTGTCGCCCTGCCGGGTGGGCAGGGACAACCCATCCACGGCAATGCCCTCCCGGCTCATGGCCCCGGCGCAGAGGAAAAAGGCGGCGGAGGACCAATCTCCCTCCACAGTGAGATGGGAGGGGAGCCGGTAGCGCTGGCCGCCGGGGATCCGATAGCGGCTGCCTGTCCGGTACAGGGAGATGCCCGCTGCAGCCAGGACCTCCTCGGTCATGGCGATATAAGGGGCGGACTCCGGCGCGGAGGTGAGGGTGAGGGTACTGTCTCCCGGCAGCAGAGGTAAGGCCAGCAGCAGGGCGGAGACGAACTGAGAGGAGATATCCCCCGGGAGGACATAGTCCCCGGACCGCAGCTGCCCCTGACAATGGAGGTCACAGCCGTCTGCCGTGGCGGACATGCCGTGGCGGATCAGCTCCGCTAAAAGGGGCTCTAAGGGTCGTTGGGGCAGGCGGCCCTCCCGATGGAACACGGCATTTATGCCCAAAGCGCCCACCAGGGGCAGGAGAAAGCGCAGGGTGGCGCCGCTCTCCCGGCAGGGCAGGATGCAAGGCTTTCGCCGTGGGGCGAGGAGGGGAGCGACCTCATAGGTCTCCGGCGCGATTTCCCGGATATCGGCGCCCAGAGCCTGCAGACAGGACAGCGTGGCGCGGATATCCCCACAGACGCCCCGGCAATGAACGGTGACCGGGGCCCGGCTCAATGCGGCGGCGATGAAAAACCGGTGGGCATAGGACTTGGAGGCGGGAACGGTGACCCGGCCTGTGCGGGGGCCGGGGAGAATGGTTTGATTCATGATAGACCTCCGTCCCGAAGCCAGGAAACAAAGTCCCGGGCCGGGATCGCCTCCACCCGGCAGCGGCCTACAGCCTCCGGCAGGATGAGAGGCAAGCGGTCCCCCCGGCGCTTCTTGTCGGACAGGGCGGCCCGGGCGATGGCCTGGGCGGAAAAGTCCGTGTGGGTAGGGAGGTCATAGGAGGCCAAAAGACGCTCCAGGTCGGAAAGGGCCTCCGGAGTGCAAAGGCCCCGGTGGCAGGCGGCCCGGGTGAGGACGGCCATGCCTATGGCCACTGCTTGGCCGTGAGAAACGGCATAGTGAGAGCAGCTCTCGATGGCGTGGCCCACCGTGTGGCCGAAGTTCAGGAGCCGACGGCAGCCGGTGTCCCATTCGTCGGATTGGACAAAGTCTCTTTTAATCTCTACGCAGGCGGAGATCACCTGCTCCGGCAGCCGGGAGACTGGCTCCGAGAGCAGGGCGGAGTAGAGGGGATCGCCGGAGAGCATGGCGTATTTGACAAGCTCCCCACAGCCGTTTTGGTATTCCTGCGGAGGGAGCGAGTGCAGCAGGTCCGGATCGCACAGCACCAGGGCGGGCTGATGAAACGCACCCACCTGATTCTTGCCCCCGGGGAGGTTCACGGCGGTCTTGCCGCCCACGGAGGAGTCCACCGCCGAGAGCAGGGTGGTGGGCACCTGTACATAGGGGATGCCGCGCTGATAGGTGGCGGCGGCAAAGCCCGCCAGGTCTCCTGCTACGCCGCCGCCCAGGGCAACGATCAGGTCGCTGCGGGTGAAGCCTGCGGTCAGGAGGGCCTGCTGCAGGGCGGCATAGGTCGAAAGAGTTTTGGAGCGCTCCCCGTGGGGAAAGACAAAGCGCTCCGGGCAGAAGCCCGCGTCCCGGAGGGAACGCTCCGCCGCCGGGCCATAGAGGGCGGACACCGTGTCATCCGACACCACCATCACGGACCGGGGGGCGGCGAAAAGGCCCCGCAGCTGTGCGCCCAGGTCGGACAGCAGGCCGCTGCCGATACGAACCTCATAGGGGTGGGAGGCGCTGATGGAAACGGCCCTCATAGCTCCGAACTCCTGCGCACCGCCGACACCTGGCGGCTCAAACGGGCAAACTGCTCCGGCAGCAGGGCCTGGCCCCCGTCGCACAGGGCGTGGAGGGGGTCGTTGTGGACCTCAATGAGCAGGCCGTCACACCCGCAGGCGGCGGCGGCCCGGGCCATGGGCGGCACCAGGGAGGCACGGCCCACGGCATGGCTGGGATCTACGATGACGGGCAGGTGGGTCAGCTCGTGGAGCAGGGGAACGGCGGAGAGATCCAAGGTGCTGCGGGTGCCGCCGCTGAAGGTGCGGATGCCCCGCTCGCAGAGAATGACGTTTTCGTTGCCGCCGGAGAGAATGTACTCGGCACTGAGAAGCAGCTCCTGCACCGTGGCGGCAGGGCCGCGCTTGAGCAGCACCGGCTTGCGGCAGCGGCCCAGGGCACGCAGAAGATCGTAATTCTGCATATTCCGGGCGCCTACCTGGAGGATATCCACGTCCTCAAACAGAGGCAGGTCAGTGGCGCTCATAATCTCGGAGACAACGGGCAGGCCCGTTTCCCGGCGGGCAGTGCGCAGAAGCGCCAGCCCCTCTTCCCGCAGGCCGGAGAAGCTGTAGGGGGAGGTACGGGGCTTATAGGCACCGCCCCGGAGGAGCTGCGCCCCGGCAGCCTGGACGCTGCGGGCGATGGAAAGAAGCTGCTCCTCTGACTCCACGGTACAGGGGCCGGCCATGAGACAGAAATGGCCGCCGCCGACGAATACATCTCCCACCTGCACCACGGTGTCCGCCGGGTGCGAGCGGCGGGAGGCCAGGGGGAGTGGATCCGCCAGGGGCAGGACGCTCTCCACCATAGGGAGAGAGGAAAGAATGCCGGTGTCCGCCCGGTCCGTTTGCCCTGAAAGCAGCAGGATGGTCTTGCCCTGACAGAGCTGCCTGGTGGCGGTCAGGCCCAGGCCCTCCAGGTAGGCGGTGAGCCGGGCATCCTGCTGGGGTGAGATGTCTTTATTCAGCACAAGGATCATGGTTTTCCTCCTCCGGGTTTGCAATAAAAAAACGCACAGGTAACACCTGCGCGGCAAGGTCGGACAGCGGTGGCCGGCCAAAAAAGTCGTTACAGGCCATGGCTGTATATTCTTGATTTAGTATAAATGATTTTATCACGGTTCGGAGAGTGTGTCAACCTTTTCCGGCCAAAAGGGAAGGGTGTCTGCAGGTTTGTAAAGCGTATTGCATATGGAACAGGGAGTTCTGCGGGCGACAGCCGGGCATGCATACCATGCGGTCAAGCTGCGATGAAAATCTCGGGGGAATAGGTGGATTACTCGGGCCTTCAGCGGGGAATAGGGCGATTTAGCCTTACCTTATGAGACCATAATCTGCAAATCCCTTTTACCCGATCCAATAGTACTGTTCTTCTATGCCAATGGCATTTTTTTCGCAAAGCTATTGACAAGTTGAAGGACATGTTGTATCCTTTCCTCAGATGTCCGAACATTATTACATTATTGGAGGCTATGATGAAAGGTAAAACATATGCTGAGATCAAACACCAGTATGAAGCGCTTAGAGCCACATCTGCCCTCATCGCTGAGCGCAGAGAGGAACTGTGCGCCTTTTGGAAAGCGGCTGCACCGGCACACATTGTGGTGCTCGGGTGCGGGTCGAGCTTTCAACTGAGCACAGCGCTGGCCAGCAGCTTAAATCTCTCCCAGGATATTCCTGCAGTAAGCATCCCCGCAGGTGATCTTTTGGTTCATCCACAGTGGTACACCCACGTGATGACCGGGGCCCTTGTCATCACCCTTTCCCGCTCCGGTGAAACCAGCGAGCTTATTTATTCGCTCCAAAAAATCCGGAAGGATTTCCCGGCCAACAAGGTCCTGTCCGTCACCTGTGTGTGCGATTCCCAGGTGAAGAATTACACGGATATGCTCTTGGAGCTTCCCTGGGCCTTTGATGCCAGTGTTTGCCAAACCAGCTCCGTTGTAAACCTGTATGCCGCGCTGGAGCTTATCATTGGATATGTCACCGGGGACGAGCAAAAGGTGGCCGATATTCATTGGCTTGCCGAAAACGGAGACGCATATCTGTCCGGTGTAGAGCCCGCCGTGAAGGAACTGGCGGCAAAGCCTTGGAATAATGTCACCGTGCTTTGCGACGGTGAGGCAAACGGTCTGGCTGAGGAAGGCGCCCTTGCCTTCAACGAGATCGCATACAGACCCTCCATGTGCAAGCATATACTGGACCTACGGCACGGCCCTATCGTGCTGATAGATTCTGAAACCCTTGTCCTGGCCTGCCTGAATAATGACAATTTTGAGTATCAGCGTGAGCTTATTGCCGATGTTGCCAAAAAAGGCGCTCTCATCGTTGCCTTCAGTGCAGAAACGCTGCCTGCGCTGGATGGCGTATCTGCCCAATTCAGTGTGAAGCAAGAGCTGCACCCTGTGGCTGCCGCCCTTGCCATGATGCCCATTGCGCAGCTCCTTTCCGTCTACAAGGCCGCCGAGATAGGCGTCGACCCAGACAATCCGGATGGTCTCGACGCCTGGATAAAGCTCAACTGACACATAGTAAGGCGCGTCCCGCGTCTGCGCAGGAGGATTTCCAGCGCATGAAATCTCCCTCCCCATGCCGCTCCTCCCTGCAAAAAATCGAGGCAGAATCTCTGCCTCGATTTTTATTCACAAATTGCCTTGCAACCCATGCTTCCTATCTATATCGGCCGGGAAAGCCCGCTCATTTACCAATCCGATTTTTTCCGGGCAAAGGCCGCAATGACGCTCTCTATGCCGAAAAGTACCAGATATACCGCTACCAGATAGCTGATGGCACGGATGGTCAAGAATGAGAGCATGGGGCTAAAGAGCATCATAAAGCCCAAAATCAGGCCCAGAATGTTGAGAAACAGGGAGAAATAATAGTAAAACGAGTTGCCGATCAGCCGGACCAGATTCACCCGGGTTAGGCCGGAAATGCAGTGGGCAATGAACCAGATAGGCATCAGGATGGTCAGCGCCCACTTGCCCACGTTGGGATTAGCCAGCAGCATAATGCCGCACATAACGCTCAGAATCCCCGCAATCAGCGACAGCATGGGCCCAAACCCGGTGAACCGGGACAGACGCACATACACCACAATGTCCTCAATGCCCAGGGCAATGGCGATGATGCCATAGACTACCACCAAGCCTGAGAGCATGCTCTCGGGCCTTGCAAAGGTGAACACGCCCAACAGGATCAGCAGAATGCCCGCAATCAGCTCACTCCAGCCGAAGCCGCCTTCCCTTTTCATTTCGCAGCCCCCTCCTTATCCTGCAGGATCTTCATGAATTCGCTTCCGGTGATGGTTTCCTTTTCATACAGGTATTTGGCCAGCTCATCCAGCTTGCTCCGATGCTCTGCCAGCAGGCGGCGTGCCTTTTCGTGTTGAGCCTTCACGGTCTCCACCACTTTTTTGTCGATCTCCTTCTGGGTGTCCGCCGAGCAGGCCAGGGAGGTATCTCCACCCAGATACTGGTTGGTCACCGTCTCCATAGCTACCATGTCAAATTCATCCGTCATGCCGTATCGGGTGACCATAGCCCGGGCCAGCTTGGTGGCCTGCTCAATGTCGTTGGAGGCGCCGGTGGTGATCTGACCGAACACCAGTTCCTCCGCCGCCCGCCCGCCGGTAAGGGTGGCAATCTTATTTTCCAGCTCCTCCTTGGTCATCAGGACCTTGTCAGTCTGCTCCACCTGCATGGTGTAGCCCAGGGCGCCGGAGGTGCGGGGAATAATAGTGATCTTCTGCACCGGGGCGGATTCCGTCTGCAGCGCCGCCACCAGGGCGTGGCCGATCTCGTGGTAGGCTACCACCTTCTTTTCCGCATCGGTCATGATGGCATTTTTCTTTTGATACCCGGCGATGACCACCTCGATGCTTTCCTCCAGGTCCGCCTCCTTTACCACCGTGCGCCCGTCGCGCACGGCCCGCAGCGCCGCTTCGTTGATGATGTTGGCCAGCTCCGCGCCGGAGGTGCCCGCCGCCATCCGGGCAATGGTGTGGAAATCCACGTCCTCCGCCGCCTTGATCTTCTTGGCATGGACCTTCAGGATCGCCTCACGGCCGGCCAGATCCGGCAGCTCCACCGGCACTCGCCGGTCGAAACGGCCCGGGCGGGTCAGGGCCGGATCCAGGGACTCCGGGCGGTTGGTGGCTGCCAGAATAATCACGCCGTTGTTGCCATCAAATCCGTCCATCTCGGTGAGCAGCTGGTTTAAAGTCTGCTCCCGCTCATCGTTGCCGCCGATCTGCCCGTCACGCTTTTTGCCGATGGCGTCAATTTCGTCGATAAATACAATGCACGGCGCCTTCTCCTTGGCCTGCTTGAACAGGTCCCGGACCTTGGAGGCGCCCATGCCCACAAACATCTCTACAAATTCAGACCCGGACATGGAGAAAAACGGCACCCCGGCCTCACCGGCGACCGCCTTGGCCAGCATGGTTTTACCGGTACCCGGAGGGCCCACCAGCAGCACACCCTTGGGCATGGATGCGCCTGCATCGGAATATTTCTTGGGGTTGTGCAGATAGTCCACGATTTCCGCCAGGTTTTCCTTGGCCTCGTCCTCTCCGGCCACGTCGGCAAAGCGGATGCCGTCGGAGGAGGGCACGTAGACCTTGGCGTTACTTTTTCCCATGCCGAAGGTCATGGCATTGGGCCCGCCGGCCTGGGACATCATTTTCTTGGCCATATACTGCCCTAAAATCGCAAAAATAGCGATGGGCAGGATCACGCTGAGGAAAAAGCTCAGCAGCGGCGACATTTCACCTGTGATGTTTCGGGTAAATGTTGCTCCGGCGGCGTAGAGCCGATCCGTCAGTGTGGCGTCGTCCATTTTCCCGGTTTTGTAGATCTGCTGTTCCTCCTTATCCGTGAACACGATCTCCGAGTCGTCCACCTCCACATTGCCGATGTTCTTCTCCTCGATCATCTTCATAAAGGTGCCGTAGTCTACCTCCTTCACCTGGTGCGTCTCCAGCAGCGGTGCAACGACCATATTAAAAATCAGTATGACCAGCAGAACAATGCCATAGTAGTAGATCAAGGGCTTTTTTGGTGACTTGACCTCTTTCATAGGGTTACCTCCTTACATCGTGTGTATCTCGCCCCTGCGGTACAGCTGCCGGGGCGCGGTAAATAATAAAGGAAAATCCCACACAAATGTGCAGGATTTTGGCGGAGCGGATGATTTTTTCGCCGAACTGCTCCAGGGTTCGACCTGCAATCAAATTGGTGGAGGCGAGGGGAGTCGAACCCCTGTCCGAAAGCGCTTTAACAGGACCTTCTCCGGGCGCAGTTATGTTTCAGCATTCCCTCCTCGCGCAGGCACATAACAGACTGCGCGATTCAGTAGAGTCATGATGCGTGGGCGGGGCAACTCTTACCCGCCGCACGGACGCCACATAAACGACGCCTTCCCCGGCCTGTGGCCTCTCCGGTTCAGACGGTCACAGCTTAAGCTGCGACGGCAACAGTATTAGTGTTGTCAGTTCATTTTTAATTGCCCGTTTTATGGTGGCCAGGCGCCACCGCCCGCTTATCCTGCCTCCACACCCCCGTCGAAACCGGTACGCCCCCATATAGAGTTGCCGAAAATCCCTATGGGATTTTCCGGCAGAGAGGCTGCGGCCTGCTGGGTGCATCATTTTGGGCCTGTGGCGCAGAATGATGCACTGGAAGCCTGAGAGGTGTTTTTCTCCACGCATATGCCGCGGTGAAAAACGATCTCCATTTTTTGCCGCCTGTGGGCGGCAAGCTCTGCGAGGCTCTATGCTTTGCAGAGCTATATTTTCCGCCGGGTACCGGGAAATATTCCCGGCACCCGGGCAGAATACGATGATTTTACCGCCCGTAGGGGTCCGGCAGCTTCTCCGGCTCCGGATACTCCACGCCCTTGGTGTCCACGGTGACGGAGGCCATCACCTGGGGCTTTTTAGGCTTGTTGGTCATCATGTTTCGGGGAGCCGAGGCGATAGCGTCCACCACGTCCATGCCATCGATGACCATGCCGAAGGCGGCATATTCCCCGTCCAGATGGGGGCTGTCCTTGTGCATGATGAAGAACTGGCTCCCGGCAGAGTCCGGAGCCTGGGCCCGGGCCATGCTCAGAACGCCCCGAGAGTGGCGCAGATCGTTGTTAAAGCCATTTGCCTTGAATTCGCCCTTGATGCAGTAGCCGGGGCCGCCCATGCCGGTGCCGTCGGGGCACCCGCCCTGGATCATGAACCCGTAAATGCACCGGTGGAAAATGAGCCCGTTATAAAACCCCTTTTTTATGAGAGAGATGAAGTTATACACGCTCTGCGGCGCCACATCGGGGTATAGCTCCGCCACGATCTTGCCGCCGTCCGCCATGGTTATGGTCACAATAGGATTGTTTTCCATGCTCTGTCTCCTTTATCTGTTTTTCTCGCGCATGGCCCGGTCCATCTCGCGCTTGGCGTCCCGCTTGGCCACGGCTTCCCGTTTGTCGTAGGTTTTCTTACCCTTGCACAGGCCCAGTTCAATTTTCACCCGGCTGTCTTTGAAATACACAGACAGGGGGATCAGCGCGTAGCCCTGCTGCTTTTGCAGGTCGTGCAGCTTGCGGATTTCCCGCTTGTGCAGCAGCAGCCGCTTGGGCCGGTCCGGATCCTTGTTGAAGATGTTGCCCTTGTCATAGGGGGAGATATGTACGCCATAGGCAAACACCTCTCCATCCTTGGCCTGGCAATAGGAATCCTTCAGATTCAGCGTGCCGGCCCGGATGCTCTTGACCTCCGTGCCGAACAGCTCCACCCCGGCCTCATAGCGATCCTCCACGAAATAGTCATGGAACGCCTTGCGGTTCTGGGCGGCGATCTTAATGCCTTTTTTCTCCATGGAGGACCTCCTTTCTCCGGATGGAACAGTATAGCACACTTTTCTGACCATTGCAAGAGCGAATACCCTCACCTTTGGTCGGTATTTGTTGCCCTACAACACATCTTGGACAAGTGAATAAAAAGCTATGAAGGATATGGTCCCGTGGGGTATAGCTAAGCTGCCGCACCAAACCAGCCCGAGGAGCGGAACGCAGCCACCGCAAAAATCAGAAGCGGTTCCGATCTGTTCACTCCTACCGGTCACCTGCAGGCTCTGCAAAGCAGCTTGCTGTTTATGCTTGCCGCGCCAATAACCCGTCCATGAGAGCCCTCCGCCGGATGCTTCGGGCGGAGAGTGTTCGGCTGTTATTTTACTTCATAAACGCTCTGTGGAAGATCTTCTTGCCCTTCTTGATGATAACGCCCTCGCCGGCCAGGTTGTCTGCGTCAAAGGAGGCATCAATGGACTCTACCTTTGCGTCATTGATGCTGACGCCGCCCTGCTGCACCAGCCGCCGGGCCTCGCCCTTGCTGGCGCACAGGCCGCACCGGACCAGCAGATTCAGCACGTTGATCTCGCCGCTGCCCATATCGTCGCCGGTGAGCTCGGTGGTGGGCATATCCTGGGCATTGGCGCCGCCGCCGAACAGAGCCTGGGCCGCCTGGCGGGCCTTCTCGGCCTCGTCCTGGCCGTGGACCAGCTTGGTCAGCTCATAGGCCAGGATATCCTTGGCCTCGTTGAGCTTGGCATCCTTCCAATCGGCCATGGCGTTAATTTCCTCCAGCGGCAGGAAGGTCAGCATCCGCAGGCACTTGATGACATCCGCATCATCCACATTGCGCCAGTACTGATAGAACTCGAAGGGACTGGTCTTGTTGGGATCCAGCCACACGGCGCCGGAGGCGGTTTTGCCCATCTTCTTGCCCTCGGAATTCAGCAGCAGGTTGATGGTCATGGCATGGGCATCCTTGCCCAGCTTGCGGCGGATCAGCTCCGTACCGCCCAGCATATTGCTCCACTGGTCGTTGCCGCCAAACTGCATATTGCAGCCGTAATGCTGGAACATGTAGTAGAAGTCATAGCTCTGCATGATCATGTAGTTGAACTCCAGGAAGCTCAGGCCCTTCTCCATGCGCTGCTTATAGCACTCGGCCCGCAGCATGTTATTCACAGAGAAGCAGGCGCCAACCTCCCGCAGCAGCTCAATATAGTTCAGCGGCATCAGCCACTCGGAGTTATAGAGCATCAGCGCCTTCCCATCAGAGAAATCAATGAATTTCTCCATCTGGCGCTTGAAGCACTCGGCATTGTGAACGATATCCTCCCGGGTGAGCATTTTGCGCATATCCGTCCGGCCGGAGGGATCGCCGATCATCGTTGTGCCGTCGCCAATGAGGGCGATGGGCTTATTGCCGGCCATCTGCAGGCGCTTCATCAGGCACAGAGCCATGAAGTGCCCCACATGCAGGGAGTCCGCTGTGCAGTCAAAGCCAATGTAGAAGGTTGCCTTGCCGTTGTTGACCATCTCCCGGATCTCGTCCTCATTGGTCACCTGTGCGATCAGCCCGCGGGCGATCAATTCTTCATAAATTCCCATTTTTTTCGTTCCTTTCTTTTATTGCAAATCAGACAGGAGAAAAAATCGCCCCCTGTCTCCTTGGACAGAGGGCGACATATGTCACGGTACCACCTCATATTCGCCGCAGCCTCGCGGTCTGCAGCCTCACGGAGTGCGCCGCACTCCTGCGCTGTAACGGGCGCACCCGACGCATCCCTACTAAGGCTCCCGCCCATTCGGAAGGCAGCTCCGGGATGTATTCACAGCCGCTCTCCTCTCCCCCTTGCACCCAACGGAGGCTCTCTTGGCAGGCAGAACCGGCGTTACTTTTTCCCATCATTGCTGTAGGAATATGAACTTACCAAATATTATAGAGAGCGATTCATTTTTTGTCAACAGCCCTTGCCAATGTTTTTTCAAAAACGTTTGCAGGACTACAATACATCACATCAAAAACAAGTAAAAGGGGCAGAGAATCGGAAACGGCTCGATGCCGCTTATTCCTTCTGCCCGCTTAGAGATCACATGCTATGCGTACTTGCCGCTCTAATGGCTGCCCGTGGAGCTCTCCGCTGGGCGTCTGCCCCAGAGTCCGCTGCCCGATATGCTTGACAAAGCTGCGTTTGCGCAAATACTGCCATTGGATGCCGGGAATAAGGAGGGAGGGGCGTCGGGGATGTAAAGGACAGCTTTATCGGGGGATGGAAAAAACGCTGCGGCAAAGCCTTTGACGGCTTACCGCAGCGGTAGGTATACTGGATGCAATATCCGGCCCGGATCAGGAGTGGAGGGCCACGGTGTACTGATACCGGTCCCCCAGCACGATGCTTTCGCATATCTCCACAATGACACCGTCTGACGATGTAACGCGGCTTACACTCAGGCCCGGGGCCGGGCGGTCGACGTTCAAAAGCTTTGCATCCGCCTTGGATATAAGGATGGCCTGGAAGGTTTCCACCGCTGTGTCCGGCTGAAAGCTGCTGTTTTGACGCATGGTCTGGTACAGGCCCTTCTCGCGGATCATTTCCTCAGTCATGAATGGGTAGAGCGCCGCGGGGATGTACGAGGTCTCCAGCGCGAAGGGCTTGCCATCGGCAAGGCGGAGCCTGCGCAGGGAGAATATTTCGGAGTTAGGCTCTATAGAAAGCCGGGCCGCCATATTGGCATCGGCCGGGAGCTTTCGAAAGGAGACAATGCTGCTGGACGGCGTGTAGCCCATGCGCTTGATCTCCTCGCTAAAGCTATAGAACTTTACCAGATTCTGCTCCAGCTTCGGCATGGCCACAAAGGTTCCGCGCCCCTGCTTGCGCGTAACCAACCCGTTTCGGACAAGGACATCCATGGCCTGGCGTACCGTGGAGCGGCTGACATTATACTCCCGGCACAGCTGCATTTCACCGGGCAGCATGCACCCCACCGGCCAAGCATTGTTCCTGATCTTCACGGTAAACTCCCGCACCAGCTGCTGATACAGGGCGATGGGTAGGTTGTCATTCAGCATAGCAAACCTCCGAAAAACAACGGTTTATTCATTAAACCGCATAATTCTAAGTTATTTTACACCATTGTGTCGCATTATCCAAGGCGAATTGTATAACATGAGGAAAAACTTGTCAAGTTGAATAAAAAGCAACAAATCATTTTGTGGAATCTTCCGTTTCTCCCCTATATTGACACGCCATCATCATAATGATATAATGTTCGTACATTTAGAGACGGAGGAAGACTATGTCGGGTAATGCGATTCTCAAGGAGCTGGTGACGGCCTCCAAGGCCGGCCGGCCGGCGGGTATATGCTCTGTATGCAGTGCAAACGAGTATGTGATCGAAGCGGCCATGGAGGAGACTCTCACCTCGGGCGGGGTGTGTCTGATCGAGGCAACGGCAAACCAGGTCAACCAGTTTGGCGGCTACACCGGAATGACACCGGCTGATTTTGTGAGCTTCTGCAGAAAAATCGCATCCCGCACGGGATTGGATGAGGAACGGCTGATCTTCGGCGGTGACCACCTGGGCCCCCTGGTGTGGAGCGCTGAGGAGGAAGAGGCCGCCATGGAAAAGGCGGAGGCGCTGGTTCGCGCCTATGCGGCCGCCGGAGTCCAAAAGATCCATATAGATGCAAGCATGCGCCTGGGAAGCGATGACCCCCAGGCGCCCCTGGACCCCGCCGTTGTTGCCCGGCGCGCCGCCCGCCTGTGCCGGGCGGCGGAGGAAGCACGGCCCGAGGGCGAGCTGCCCCTGTATGTGGTGGGCAGCGAGGTGCCCATTCCGGGCGGCGCAACGGAGGCGGAGGAGGGCATCTCCGTCACGCGCAGCGAGGATCTGCGGAATGAGTATGAGCTGTTCAAAAGCGCTTTTCTCCGCCAGGGGCTGGATGATGCGTGGATGCGCGTTATTGCTGTTGTGGTGCAGCCGGGGGTGGAATTCGGCGACGACCAGGTGTTTCTATACAACAGAAGCAATGCGGCTGAATTGATCGCCTGCGCACGGACACTGGAGGGGATCGTGCTGGAGGGACATTCCACCGATTACCAATCCGCCCGGGCTCTGCGGGAAATGCGGGAGGATGGCATTGCGATCCTGAAGGTCGGGCCCGCGCTGACCTATGCGTTCCGGGAGGCACTTTTTGCCCTGGAACGGATCGAGCGCGAAATGAATCCCTGCGCACCGGCAGGAGGATACTCCGATTTTTCAGCTGTTTTAGATCGCGTCATGTGCCAGAATCCCGGGAACTGGATCAAGCACTACCACGGAGAGCCGTACAGAGTTGCCCTGATGCGCAAGTACAGCCTTTCCGACCGCTCCCGGTATTATCTCGACAACCCCGAGGTGCAGGATGCCACCCGGCGCCTTTTCAGAAATTTCAACGCCGCACCGTGTCCCACCGGCCTTTTGGCACAGTTTCTGCCGCGCCAGGCGGAGGCTATCATTGCCGGGACACTGGATACTGCCGCAGAGGCTATTGTGAAGGAAAATATTAAGTACGTTCTGCGGTCCTACCGATGAAACACTGCTGCATGCTCATGCCGGAAAGGAAAGCTTTCACTATGAAAACAAACGACATTGTCACCATCTCGGATGTCTGCGCGGATCTGCTCCTTTTCGGCGATGACATTATGCCTGAATTCGGACAAAAGGAAAAGCTGGGCAGCCGCTACTATCTCACCATGGGCGGCTCGTGCGGCATTTTTGCGTGCCAGGCGGCAAAGCTGGGACTAAAGACCGCCGTGGTGGGGACCCTTGCCGATGATGTGATCGGCCGCATGCTGCTGGAAAAATACAGAGAATCCGGCGTTATAACGGAGCATCTTAGATTCGCGGACAGCTATACGGCCATGAGCGTGGCGCACTGCAGGGGCTCGGACCGCGCGATCCTTACGCTGCCGGGCTGTATAGATTCTATTGCGGCGGAGGATGTCCCGCCGGTGCTTTTGACACAGACACGGCACCTGCATATTGCCAGCTTCTACATTCTAAAAAAGATGTGGCCCGGCTGGCGCAGCGTGATCTCCGCCGTCAAGGCATCGGGGGGAACGGTGAGCCTGGACACGAACTACGATCCGGAGGAGCGATGGGACATTCCGGAGCTGATGGATATCCTTCCGATGGTGGACATCTTCTTCCCCAATGAAACGGAGCTATGCAGCATTATGCATGAGTCTGATCCCATGACAGCGCTGGAGAGGGCCTCCGGGATCGTGCCTGTATGTGTTATGAAATGCGGCGGCAGAGGTGCTGTCGCCGCCGCCGATGGCAAGCGATACCACTGGCAGGCGGAAAAGGTCCGGGTCACCGATACCGTCGGCGCAGGAGACACGTTTGACGCGGGCTTCCTGTTTGGATATCTCAATGACCTGGGCATACAGCGGAGCGGGGAGATCGCGACGTTCTGCAGCGCAGGAAATGTAGGCAGGCTGGGCGGTGTGGACGGCCAGCCGACGCTCCGGGAGGTCGTGGAGCGATTTGAGCTGTAGCACAGCGGGCAAAGTCCGCCTTGCGATACAAAAAAATGAAAAAGAGAGGATAAACCAATGAAAAAAATGCTGGCACTTGTGTTGTCACTGGTCATGGTATTCGGACTCGTTGGCTGCGGCAAGAACGCAGGCGGCTCTGATAATGACGGCAGCACAAAGCTCACCGTATGGTATTGGGGTGAGCAGGAGATCCCGGGCTACAAGCAGTACATGGAAGAAATGGCACAGAAGTACAGCAGCGAAACGGACGGCATCAGCGTTGAGGTCGTGCTGCAGGAGAGCGACACGCTGTATTCTGCGCTGCGCACGGCTGAGCAGGCCGGCGAGGGCCCGGATCTTGCGTTCCTCTGGGGCGGAACGCAGGCTCTGGACGATGTCTGGCTGGGGAACCTGGCGCCTATCTCCGACTATATGACGGAGGAGGAGTTGTCCTGCATGACTGCCAGCGCCCTGTCCGAAACCAACTGGGACGGCAAGCAGTGGGGCTTCCCCGCATACAGCGTCTGCTTCGGCATTGCCTATAACAAGCAGATGTTTGCCGCCGCGGGGCTGGATCCGGAGAATCCGCCCACGACCTGGCAGGATTTTATCGCCGCCTGTGATGCCCTCAAGGCGGCCGGCTACACCCCCATTGGCAGCGGACTGAAGGACGGCTATCTGCCCGGCTGGCTGGCTGTTTATTTCGGCGCACAGAATTATGACGACCCCAACGAGGCCATCAAGCCCTTCCGCCTGGAGGAATCCTATACGGATAAGGAATGCTCCCAGTGGATCTATCTGATCGAGGAGCTTATTAAGGGCGGGTACTTCAACGAGGATATTCAGTCCCTGGATCTGTATCAGGGCCAGCAGCTGCTGGAGACCTCTAACTGCGCCATGACCTTCCAGTGCGGCCCCTACACCGCCAGCATTGCGGAGAAGATGGGCGAGGATGTTATCGGCTTTATGCAGGCGCCGGTATACGGTAATGGTGAGCTGGCCAAGTCCGTGTGCGTGGGCCAGCAGGTATTTGTGATGCCCAAGAGCGCCAAGCACAAGGATCAGGCAGCGGACTTCCTGCTGTTCCTGGCCAAGAAGGAAAACCTCAGCCGCATGTATGAGCTGACGAACGCGTGGATGCCCACGGTGGATTTCGATGCGTCCTCCCTGGACAATGAGATCTGCAAAAATGTTGCTACCTGGATGCAGGATCAGCGCCTGTATGACTATCAGTACACCTATCCCATCGGCTGGGAGAACGAGAGCCTGTGCCCCGTGATGCAGAAGATGTTCACGGAGGGACTGAGCGCCGCAGATGCAGTCAACGAGCTGCAGGACGGCATCAACAAATGGGCGGAGCAAAACGCCAATGTGCTGGAGGCCTATAAGATCTGGGTCGTCAAATAACGGCACTGCATCAAAACGGCCCGGAGGGGCATTTGCCCCTCCGGGTATTTCTGAAGGACACGGGAGTCGGAGGTATTTATGCGAAAAAGAATGGAGAAAACTGCGCCATATTTGTATATTCTCCCGATGATTCTTGTTGTCGGGATTGTAATAATTTACCCGATCATCGAGCTGTTTATCGGGAGCCTTACTTCCACGAGCTATGACGGAAAAACCATCTTTGTGGGCCTCAGCAATTTTAAGCTGGTGGTGGCCGACCCGCTGTTCAAAACAGCGATCATCAACAATCTCAAGCTGTTTCTGATGGTTCCGGTGCTGACGCTTGTCTCACTGGTGCTGGCCACGCTGCTGTCAAACCGGATACGCGGCTGGCAGTTCTACCGGGCCATTGTTTTTATCCCTTACATTCTATCCATCACCGCCGTGGGCATTATTTTCAGCTATATCATGCAGTATAACGGCATTTTCAACACGGTTCTGCGGGCCATGGGGCTGGATGCATGGGCCCTGGATTGGCTGGGCAGCCCCAAATATGCCATGGGCGCTGTGGCATTTGTGATCTTCTGGAAGCAGGTGGGCTTTGGCGTAATATTGTTCCTGGCGCGGATCCAATCCATTGATTCGACCCTTTATGAAGCGGCTGCCCTGGATGGTGCGTCGGGATTGCAGCAGTTTATATACGTCACGATCCCGCAGACGGTTGCTATTATTGAGTTCTACGTTGTGATAACCTTGATCGAAATGCTCAGCTGGGTCTTTAACTACGTCTATGTTATGACGGCAGGAGGACCTGCGAGCTCTACATATGTGCTGGAATTCCTGATCTACAAGAAGGCATTCGGCGGCGGAAACTACAATATCGCCCAGGCGGTCAGCGTCACGGTGCTGCTGTTTGCCGTAATCATTATTATCTTCCGCCAGATACTGGCCGCGAAAGGAGATGGGACGGATGAATAAGAAATCGATAGCGCACAATTCGCTGGCGCAGATCATTATGATCCTTACATCCGTGATGATTATTTTCCCGCTGTATTTCATGACCATCAACTCCTTTAAGACCCGGGAGCAGTATCTGATCGACCCTGTGGGGCTGCCAAACCCGTTTACCCTGCAGAACTATGTGGACGCCTTCGCCGGAAAGGATTTTCTGCTGTGGTTTGCCAATAGCCTCATCCTTTCCCTGGGGGCTGTTGCACTGACGATGATTGTCGGCCTCTTTGCCGGGTACGCCTTTGCCAAGATGAAGTTTAGGGGGCGTGATGCACTGTTCAGCCTGATTATCCCGCTGATGTCCGTGCCGCCGGTGGCAATGCTCATTCCGCTGTTTCGCACGGTGGTCAAGCTGGGCATGGTCAACACCCTTGGGTCCGTAATATTCATCTACTGTGGCCTGTGCCTGCCGATGACCGTGTACATGATCCGCAATTTTCTTCTGTCGGTGCCGGATGCCATCCTGGAGGCGGCGCGTATTGACGGCTGCAGCCGCTTCCGGTCGCTGTTCAGCATCGTACTGCCCCTTTCCGTGCCGGCGATCATTACCTCGGGGCTTGTGAACCTGGTTTGGGCATGGAATGAGCTGATGGTGGCGCTGGTATTTCTCCAAAAGGAGCATCTGCGCACACTCATCGTGGGCACAACGATATTCAAGAGCCGCTACAGCCTGAATGTTCCCGTGATTATGGCGGGATTAGTGGTAGTGACACTCCCGATGATTATCGTATATATTTTCGGGCAGAAGAAGCTGGTGCAGGGACTCATGTCCGGCGCCGTCAAGGAGTGACCGGCGGGAGACATATGCCGGGAGAGGAGTTATCATGCACAAAGAAGAATTGAAGCAGCTTTCGGAATATTACCTCCGCCATATACTGGACGATGTCATGCCGTTTTGGGATGCGCGCTGTGTGGACGAGGAGTGCGGCGGCTTTTTTACCTGCTTTGACCGGCAGGGCAAGCTGACGGATGACAACAAGTATATCTGGTTCCAGGGGCGGCAGACCTATACATATGCGCTGCTGTACAACCATATCGAGAAACGACGGGATTGGCTCGACAAGGCACGCCACGGTTTCCGCTTCCTGGCAGACAAGGCCTACGCAGGCGGTGGCCGCTGGAATTATAAGCTGGATCGGCAAGGCCATGTGCTGGTGGGAACGACGTCCGTGTTTGCGGATATGCATGTGCTGCAGGCCCTGGGGGAATACAACACGGCCCTGGGCGGACAGGACGCCGAGGCAATGGCAATTATGCGTGCCACATATGATACCCTGGAGCGGAATTTTGCCGACAGATATTTCAAGGATATCTATGAGAACACCTGGCAGGAAAACCACATCTGGCACGATATGTACATGACGGCGCTGAGCGCGATCATGACATGCATCCCGGTGCTGGGGGAGGAGTATACGCGGCCCTTTATTGACGAGTGCCTGGATAAGATATGCAACTGGTTTGCAAGGGACGACTACCGGGCCATATTTGAGACCGTGTCGTGGGATAACCAGCTCTTCCTGGAGGAGCCGGCGGACCGATTCACAAACCCCGGCCATTCCTCTGAGGCGGTATGGTTCATTCTGGAGTATGCGCGCAGCAGCGGCCGGGAGAACCTGCTGCATCGCGCGGTGGAGTTTGAGGATTGGGTGTATGAACGAGGGTATGACAAGGTGTACGGCGGCCTGAATTCCTACCTGGATGTGAACGGAACGGAGCCTGTGGCTGTGGATTGGTTTTTGGCCACAAATTCCCTTTGGGATGACAAGGTGTGGTGGGCAAATGCGGAGCAGCTGTGCGCCCTGGCTATGACCTATGAGGCGGGGAAAAACGAGCTGTATTGGGAGCGATTCCTGCGCCACCATCAGTATTGCCGCAGCAATTTCTTTGACCCGGAATATGGCGAGTGGTTCGAGCGGCTGAACGCAGACGGATCGGTCAAGGTGGACGCCAAGGGGACAGAGTGGAAATGCGCATTTCATCTTGTGCGGGCGCTGGTGTACACCCTGGAGGCTCTGCGGCGCATGGAGGCTGCACAGGACGAGTGAGCCCAGTGGCCGGAGAAACCGGAAAATGAAGAATATGCCTATATAAGGCAGGAACGTTCATAATAAAGCCGCAGCGGACCATTTATGGCCCGCTGCGGCTTTGAATAATTATCCGGGGGATAAGTTTTGCGATCAGGCAGGGAGCTTGACCAGCATCAGCAGCGTTCCGGCGACAATCAGCCCAAGGCCCAGAGCTGCCTTTTTGGACAGGCGCGCCTTGAACACCAGGGCCGAAAAGCCGATGGACACCAGAAGGCTCAGCTTGTCAATGGGCACCACCACGCTGGTGAGCCCATCCTGCAGGGCCTTATAGCAGCACAGCCAGGAGCCGCCGGTGGCCAGGCCCGAGAGAATAAGGAAGATCCACGTCTTGGCACTGAGAGACGTGATGGTGGGCCCGAAGCCCACGATCCATACCATCAGCCATGAAAAGAGCAGCACCACAATGGTGCGGATGGCGGTGGCGGCGTCTGAATCCGTTTTCCGGATGCCGCACTTGGCAAGGATCGCCGTCAACCCGGCGAACAGTGCGGAAGCAAATGCAAAGATTACCCACATAACAAACACCCTTCTCTCCCCTCTGAAGGACACGAATAGTCCGCAAAAGTGCCGGTGCGGAATCTACCCCCATATTTTAACGCTGAATGTCGGATCCGTCTACCCCAAAAGAAGCTTTTTGGCGGTGCGCTGCTGGGTAACCTGGGGTTGAGAGGAGAGAAGATCTGTGGTAAAATCGAGAAAAACAAAGTGTGTGGAGGGACAGATATGGAGCCAAGAATACTATTGGAGACGCTGGCTGTAGCGGAGCGGCTGAAGGACACCACCCGGCACTGCTACACCCGGAAGGGCCGGCACGAGAGCGTGGCAGAGCACTGCTGGATGATGACGCTGATGGCCTACTTCGTGCGGGATGAGTTTCCGGAGGCGGACATGGATAAGGTGATCCGGATGTGCCTGATACACGACCTGGGAGAGGCATTCACCGGGGATATCCCATCCTTTGACAAGACGGCGGAGAACGAGAAAACTGAGGAGAGACTCCTGCGGGATTGGGTGGACACGCTGCCGGAATTCTACCGGGAGGAAATGACGGCTCTGTATGGCGAGATGGAAAAGCGGGAGACCTTAGAGGCTAAAATCTACAAGGCCATAGATAACCTGGAGGCAGTGATCCAGCACAACATCTCGGACTTGGCTACATGGATCCCCAAGGAGTACGAGCTGAATAAGACCTACGGCGACGACAAGGTGGACTTCTCCGAATATCTCAGGGACCTGCGGGCGGAAGTCCGCAGGGACACGGAGAGGAAGCTGGGGGAGCGATGACAGGTGAAAAAAGGAAACGCGCTTACGAACGTAAGCGCGTTTTTTGGCGCAGTGGGAGGGATTCGAACCCTCGTGCCGCTTTTGACGACAACACGATTTCCAGTCGTGCTCGTTATGACCTCTTCGATACCACTGCGTATTCTCTTTTTGCTGTGAACAGCAAAATTTATTATACCAAATTTTTGGCGCTTGTCAACACATATTTCCCAAAATCTGAAAGAATTTATGAGCAGGATGTTCCGGAAAACACCCTGCCCATAAATTTTCTTTAATCCAGCTTCTTCGCCACGGTCACCATCACCGTGTCCAGAGCGTTACCCATCCGCTGCATGGCCTGGCCCACAGCGGTTTTCCGGCACTTGGGACGGGGACAGACGATCATCTCTGCGGTGACACCCACCATAATTCCGGCGGCCATGCCCCAGAGAAACGGACTCTTACACATTTGCAATTCACTCCTTTGTCCACGCGGATAGTATCTCCCATTTGCCCGGAAAAAACCGTCAGGGCGGTTGCCAAATTTCGCCGCGTGGCGTATAATATCCATAAAAAAATCGGACAGATAAGAAAAGGAGCTTTTTATGTCTGCTGAACGTCTGCAGGCGGCCATCCGCCGCACAAAGACGCCGGTGGCCCTGGTGTTGGATCCCCGGGAGGACCGGCTGGAGAAAAAATATTTGAAGAATTTTACCGATCTGTACGGGGATTGCCCCATGGCCCATGCCGAGGCCCTGCGCTACCATGGCAGCCAATCCATCTCTCAGGCGGCGGGGAAGCTGCCGGCGGTGATGCTGCGGGCGGAGCCGTATCTCCGGCAGGGCTTCATGGGGATGGATGTTCTCTCAAACCTGGTGAACATGGCCAAAAATCAGGGGCTGTACACCATTGTGGACGCCCGGTGCGCCGGGACGGAGCCGTGGCTCCAGGGGGGCGTGAACGCCGACGCCGTGACCATCCTGCCCTATGGCGGGGCGGAGAGCTGCCGGGTAGCGGAGGACAAGCTGGTCATCGCCGTGCTGCGCACCAGGGAGGCCGGGGTGGCCTCCGTGCAGAATCTTATGGCCGGGGACCGGCAGGTGTTTCAGGCGGCCGGGGAGCAGATGGCCCGCTTCGGCGCTGCCTGCATGGTAGAAACGGGCTTTAGCCTGGACATCAAGGACCTGCGCAGGCGGCTGAAGGACGCCTTTCTGATCCTGGCCTGCTGCGACGGAGACAACGCCTATCCCGCCTTTGATGAATATGGCCGCGGCGCCCTGGTGGCGGACGGAGAGCTGCAGTATGCAGAGGATCTGTCCGCGGCCATAGACGCAGCGGTGGCCGACATGAAGAAAATCATTCAAGTACTGTAAGGAGAACGCCATGACCCGCATTTATTTAGTCAGACACGCCGAGGCAGAGGGGAATCTCTACCGCATTGCCCACGGCCATTATAACGGACTCATTACCGCCCGGGGGTATAAGCAGATCGCAGCCCTGCAGCAGCGGTTTGAGCACATACACATCGACGCCGTATACAGCAGCGATCTGTTCCGCACCCGCACCACGGCCAGGGCCGTATATCTGCCCAAGGGCCTGCCCCTGCACACCGACCCGAACCTGCGGGAGGTGAATATGGGCGTGTGGGAAGGCCACACCTGGCAGCAGCTGCGCATGGAGGACGAGGAGCGCATTGTGGACTTTAACCGCCATCTGGACCGCTGGCAGGTGCCCGGCGGCGAGACGGCTCAGCAGGTGCTGGATCGGTTTATCCCGGCGCTGACGAAGATCGCCCTGGAAAACGACGGCAAAACCGTGGCGGTATTCAGCCATGGGGCGGCGCTGCGGATGGTGTTGGGTACTTTGGAGGGCAGACCCCTCAGCGAGCTGGGCAGCACGCCCCATGGGGACAACACGGCTATCTCTTTGGTGGAGTATGACGAGGATGGCTTTACCGTGCTGTACCGGGATGACAACCACCATTTGATCGATGCGAACCTGTCCACCTTTGCCAAGCAGAGGTGGTGGAAGGATGAGCGGATGCTGGAGAGCGATATGTATTATCTGCCCATGACCGATGCCCAGCGGAAGGAGCTGGGCATCGGCCCGGAGGGAGAGGCCATTGCCGTGCTGCATGGGGGTGAGCTGGCCGGCGGCGTACAGCTGCTGCCCCAGAAGGAGCCCGGGGTGGGCTGGATTGGCTGGTACGGTCTGCTCCCCACCTGGCGGGGCCTGAACCGGGGTATCGGCCCCCTGGGACAGGCGGTGCAGTATTACCGGGAAAAGGGCGCACAGCATATCCGCCTGCACTGCCAGGACGCGGAGACGGAGAGCTTCTTCCGCCATTACGGATTTGAGAAAACTCCCCAGGGCGACATGGATCTCTACATAGGATACGGAGAAAAGGCATGAGAGGAACGGAATTCCTTCCGGTGAGCCGGGAGGAGATGCGAGCCCGGGACTGGTACTACTATGATTTCCTGGTGGTGATGGCCGATGCCTACATCGACCACCCCAGCTTCGGCAGCACGCTTATCGCCCGGCTTTTGGAGGCAGAGGGCTATCGGGTGGCAGTACTTGCCCAGCCGGATTGGCACGACTACACGGCCTTTGCCGAAATGGGAAAGCCCCGGTTTGGCGTGTTCATCGGAGGGGGAAACCTGGACAGTATGGTGGCCCACTACACCGTGGCGAAGCGGCGGCGGGACAAGGATCTCTACTCCCCGGGGGGTAAGATGGGGTATCGCCCCGACCGGGCTACCATTGTGTATGCCAACCGGGCCCGGGAGGCCTTCGGAAGCGGCACACCCATTATCATCGGCGGGCTGGAGGCGTCGCTGCGGCGCTTTGCCCACTACGACTATTGGGACGATAAGGTGCGCCGGCCCATTCTCTTTGATGCACCGGCGGATCTGCTGGTGTACGGCATGGGGGAGACGGCCACGAGAGAAATCGCCCGGCGGCTTTCCCGAAAGACGCCGGTGAAGGATATTACCGACGTCCGGGGCACGGCATTTTTGAGCCAAAGTCCGGAAAAGTGCATTTACCGGCCGGTGACGGCGCCCTCCTACGAGAGCGTCCGGGAGGATAAAAAACAGTATGCCATAGCCACTAAGCTGCAATACGACGAAAACGATCCCATCCGGGGCTGCGGCGTGGTGCAGCCCTGTGAGGGCCGGTTCCTCATTGTGAACCCGCCCCAGCGCCCCCTGCCCCGGGAGGAGCTGGACAGGCTCTACGACCTGCCCTTTGTGCGGGAGGTGCATCCCATGTACAAAGAGCCCGTACCGGCTATTGAGGAGGTGCGCTTTTCCATTGCCCACAACCGGGGGTGCTTCGGCGGGTGCAATTTCTGCGCGCTGACCTTTCACCAGGGGCGGATGGTCACCTCCCGGAGCATTGAATCCGTCCTGCGGGAGGCGGAAATACTCACCAAGGACCCGCAGTTTAAGGGATACATCCACGATGTGGGCGGGCCTACGGCCAACTTCCGCCACACCTCCTGCCCGGGGCAGAAAAAGCACGGCTGCTGCAAAAATCGCAGCTGCCTGGCCCCGGAGCCGTGCAAAAATCTGGATGCAGACCACACGGAATACACGGAGCTTTTGCGGCGCCTGCGCAGGCTGCCGGGGGTAAAAAAGGTGTTCGTCCGCAGCGGCATCCGCTACGACTACATGCTGCTGGACAAGAAGGGAGACTTTTTCCGGGAGCTGGTGGACTACCACATCAGCGGCCAGCTGAAGGTGGCTCCGGAGCACTGCGTGTCCTCGGTGCTGGACTACATGGGAAAGCCCCATTTCGATGTATTCGAGAAGTTCTGGCGCAGGTATCAGAGGCTTAATGAGGCGGATCACAAGGAGCAGTACCTGGTGCCGTACCTCATGTCGTCTCACCCGGGCTGCACCCTCCGGGACAGTGTGCGCCTGGCGGAGTTCCTGCATAAAACCGGGCATCTGCCGGAGCAGGTGCAGGACTTTTACCCCACGCCGGGGACCATCTCCACCTGCATGTACTACACAGGCATCGACCCCCGGGACATGACGGAGGTGTATGTGGCCCGGAGCCCTCACGAAAAGGCCCTGCAGCGGGCGCTGCTGCAGTGGGGACGCAAGGATCTGCGGCCCCTGGTCATAGAGGCCCTGGAGAAGGCGGAGCGGACGGATTTGATCGGGTATGAGGAAAAGTGCCTGATTCGCCCCCAGAAGGGGGAGAAATACTTTGGTAAGAAGCCGGAGGAGCCGACAAGGCCTGACCGGCGGGAAAAGCCCCGGGGCGGCAACTTCCGCCACAAGCGACCGGAGAATCCGGGCCAAAAGGGGAAAATGCCCCAGCGGAAGAAGGAGGCCTTCGCCAAACGGAGAAAAGCGAAATGAATCAAGCCCGGCGCTTTTTAAGAGCGGCAGCCGGGCGGGGATAATTGCTGCCCCATAATTAAGTAAAAATTTTGACAAAGCAATCCTCGGCATGACCGCTGTTCGGTCATGCCGAGGATTGCTTCTTTTTTGCTGTGTATTTGGGCCCATGCGGCTGCGTCATGGTCAGCCACTATATCACATAGTCATACCCGCCTGGGTCACTGTGGGTCAGATCCGCCAGGGTGATATTCTCAAAATATTCCGTAATAAGCTTATCCAGGCCCCGCCACATGGGAAGCGTGCGGCATTCGGCGGAGTGAGGGCAAGCATCCGCATCGGGATCCAAGCAGGAAACAGGAGCGATAGAATCCTCCGTAACGCGCAGGATGCTCTCCACCGTGTACTGCTCGGGTGCCTTTGCCAGCTGATAGCCGCCGCCCTTTCCCCGCACGCCGGTCAGCAGCTTTGCTTTTACCAGGAGCTTTATAATGTTCTCCAGATATTTTTCAGATATTTCCTGCCGCTGGGCAATGACCTTCAGCGGGATAAAACCGTCTGCCTGATGCTCGGCCAGGTCGATCATGACCCGAAGCGCGTACCGGCCTTTGGTTGAAATCAGCATTTCTGCGCCCTCCTTTTAAGAACAAGCCTATTATACAGCGGGAAAGTGGGTAAATCAATAAAAAACTGAAAAGCCTATTGACAAATGGGGGAGGCGGCACTATAATCCATATAAACCCACAGGAAAAGTTGGTTATTAAATGAGCTTTATATGGAGATACCGATGTTGCCGCTGTCAGTGAGCAGGCATACAGATAACCGGGAGCAGAATACTAAATAAAACAATAACTACTTAGGAGGAAAATACGATGAGTAAGGTATATACATCCGCCGATCAGCTGGTCGGCAAGACCCCGCTGCTGGAGCTGGTTCACATTGAGAAGGCCGAGGGGCTGGAGGCCAATGTCCTGGGCAAGCTGGAGTATTTCAACCCCGCCGGCAGCGTGAAGGACCGTATCGCCAAGGCTATGATCGACGATGCGGAGCAAAAGGGGCTGCTGAAGGACGGCTCCGTCATTATTGAGCCCACCTCCGGCAATACAGGCATCGGCCTGGCTTCTGTGGCGGCCGCCCGTGGCTATCGCATCATCATTGTCATGCCCGAGACCATGAGCGTGGAGCGCCGCCAGCTGATGAAGGCCTACGGTGCGGAGCTGGTGCTCACCGAGGGTGCCAAGGGCATGAAGGGTGCTATTGCCAAGGCAGATGAGCTGGCCAAGGAAATTCCGGGCAGCTTTATTCCCGGGCAGTTTGTGAATCCCGCTAATCCCGCTGTCCACAAGGCCACCACAGGCCCCGAGATTTGGGAGGATACCGACGGCAAGGTGGACATCTTTGTGGCAGGTGTGGGCACCGGCGGTACGGTTACCGGTGTTGGCGAATACCTCAAGAGCCAAAATCCCAATGTAAAGGTGGTGGCCGTGGAGCCTGCGTCCTCTCCGGTGCTGAGTAAGGGTGTGGCCGGCAGCCATAAGATCCAGGGCATCGGCGCAGGGTTTGTTCCTGATGTGCTGGACACCAAGGTCTATGATGAGATCATTCCTGTGGAAAATGAGGATGCCTTTGCCACCGGCAAGCTGATTGGCAAGAAGGAGGGCGTTCTGGTAGGCATTTCCTCCGGCGCAGCCGTATGGGCCGCCATCCAGCTGGCAAAGCGGCCGGAGAACAAGGGCAAGACCATTGTGGCCCTGCTGCCGGATACCGGCGACCGTTATCTATCCACCCCGCTGTTCGCAGATTGAGGAAAATTCAAAGGGAGGCTGAGCAGCCCCTCCGGCATGAGCCGGAGGGGCTGCTTTTTGCTTAGGAAACAGGGATCAGGAATGGGGACAAACGGATTTCCCGGCTTGCTTGTTTTCTGAAAATGCCGCCGCTTGGGAAGCAAAAAAGCACCTGCTTTCAGTATCGAAAGCAGGTGCTTGGAGAGTTGCTCGGCTTTGGAAGCGGAGCGTTACCATTTTCTCTTTTTAACCCTTCCGCTAATCAGGATAGCAGAAAGCAACGCAAAATAACATTGTCCCAAATCAGGCTCTTTTGACGGTATTATAGCAGAAATTTATGAAAATTTCTGCCGCTGGCTATCTGCCCCGCTTTTTTCGCAGCTTTTCGCAAGTCGCTCTTGAAAGGAGCATGATTCTATAGTATACTAATCGTAAACGAACGGTCGGTTTGTCTTAGAGGCGTGATCTATATGAAAACAACAGAGCAACCGCGCAACCAGAGAAAATGGAGGTCTTAAAGCAGGGCGTCGCCCTGTTTGCGGATAAGTACAAGGCAAACCAAGCATAAGGCTGTCTGCCGC
>OGGU01000477.1_pt1 | contig 31197 bp, 25 predicted proteins | sample 1571241 | NCBI WGS metagenome assembly OGGU01 (sample SAMEA2581934, study PRJEB24529) | metagenome | biome: Human gut stool | place: China | collected 2011
CTTCACTGACTAAATTTGATGATTACGCCCCGCGCAATGCAAACTACCAGGGCTTATTTGACTAAATTCGATGATTACGCCCCGCGCAATGCAAACTGCCGGGGCTTATTTGACTAAATTTGATGATTACGCCCCGCGCAATGCAAACTACCGGGGCTTCACTGACTAAATTTGATGATTACGCCCCGCGCAATGCAAACTACCAGGGCTTATTTGACTAAATTCGATGATTACGCCCCGCGCAATGCAAACTGCCGGGGCTTATTTGACTAAATTTGATGATTACGCCCCGCGCAATGCAAACTACCGGGGCTTCACTGACTAAATTTGATGATTACGCCCCGCGCAATGCAAACTACCAGGGCTTCACTGACTAAATTTGATAATTATGCCCCGCGCAATGCAAACTACCAGGGCTTCACTGACTAAATTTGATAATTACGCCCCGCGCAACGAATAAGACAGCGATTTGTGCGCAAGCGCCCATCGCTGTCTTTACTATGCTTATGCGCGGCTATGCTCGCGTAGCTCTCAAGTTACTCTCTAATGGATTTCTTCACGACACCGATTCCCAGCGGATAAGGTCCGGTGTGTACGCCGATGGTGGCACCGATCTGGAAAATGGGAATGGTGTCGATGTCGTATCCCTTCTCCTTCAGTCTGCTTACCAGTCTGTCCCGGAACTCCACGGCTTCTTCCTTATCGTAGCCGTATCCTATACAGATACTGTAATCTGCAATATCTGTCTTCTCCTCTGCCAGATATGCCAGCAGCAGGTCGATAGTCTTGTCCACGGTCTTGCGGCGGCTTCTGCCGATACCGGACGGGAAGATTTCGCCTTCTTTTAAGGTGATGATAGGCTTGATGCCAAGCAGGCTTCCTGCTACACTTGCTACTTTGCCGATGCGTCCACCATGCTTTAAGTATTCCATATTTCCGACCGTGAAAAAGATTCTTCCGGAGCTCTTGATCTCATTCAGGCGATCAATGCTCTCCTGATATCCTGCACCCGCATCTCTGAGCCTTACTGCTTCCAGTACATAGATTCCCTGAAGAACTGTGTTCACACAAGAATCACAGACATAGATCTGTGCTTCGGGATATTCCTCTTCCAGAATCGCCTTCGCATTCAGCGCGGACTGCATGGAGCCACTGAATTTGGTCGTAATGCAGATACAGATAATGGGTGTACCCGCTTTGACATAAGGAAGAAATGCATCCAGGTAATCCTGTACGGACGGCATAGAGGACTTGGGATATACATCCGGATGATCCACCATTTTCTGATAGAATTCACGTACACCGATCTCTACCATTTCTTTTTGATATTTTCCCTCTTCAAAAGATACATAGAAGGGAACCACTGTGATATTCTTCTCTTTGGTAAGCTCCAACGGAAGATCGCAGGAACCGTCTGATATAATATGAAATGCTTCACTCATGATCGCATACACCTTTCTGCTTCTTTTCAGAGTTTAGCTTACCACGTTGTGGAGTAAAAAGCAATGCGTTTTTGACTTTGTATTTCATTTCATGGTATTTTAAATCTTTTTATGTAGTTTTTATAACTATATAAAAATTTAGATAGTTTTCCGCGATATTTGTCGATGAAAGGATGTCAACCTTTATCAGACTTTCGTTGACAATAGGTTCTTCTCCCGATATACTAAAGTTGTTAACCATTCATTCCTTTGGTTGACATTTTTCTGCAGGAATGACCCCCCTTTCATTCTCTGCAAACTGACAACAGCCCGGCAGAAAACCTGCCGGGCTGTTGTCAATCCTTATGCGAGCTTAAGTCTTTCGACCCTGATATCATGCTATATGGAGTAATCCAGATTCTCCAGTCTCTTTTTCCTACGCTCTACAAGATCTGCTATGGTAACCCCATCCACTACTTTATTCACAGCATTATACAGTTCCTGCCATACCTCCAGGGTCTCACAGGTATCGCAGCGTTCACAGATGTCCGCACCGTCTTCCAGACAGGCCACCGGTGCCAACGATCCTTCCGTCAGCCGCAGGATCATTCCCACCGTATAATCTGCCGGGTCTTTTGCGATGCGGTAACCACCCTGGGCACCACGGACGCTCTTCACATATCCTGCCTTATTCAGCACAGCAATGATCTGCTCAAGATACTTTTCGGAAATCCCCTGTCTGGCAGCGATTTCTTTTACCTTGATACACTCTCCATTGTTGTTCAATGCCAGATCCAACATGACACGTACTGCATATCTTCCTTTGGTTGAAATTTTCATCCTATCCTCATTTCCGAGCATCCTCCTGCTCTGTTTCACTTTTCATATCAGCCTGCTTATTCCAAAGCAGTTCAAAACTGCTCCGATCTTTCTATGGTTTCCACAGATTCTACCTTATTTTTTCTTTATTTTTCTTTTTCCTATAGTTCATATAGGATTTGTGGAAACAACAGAAAAATCTGGAGAGCATCCACTCGAATGCTGTTCGGAAAAATCTCCTCCCATTCCTCGGAATGCTCTCCGGATTTTCGCATTACTTTACTGGCACTTCACCTTACTTGTAAGGGATAACGCCACCATTATAATTGTCGTTGATGAACTGCTTGATCTCATCGGACTTCAAGGTATCTACCAGTGCCTTGATCTTAGGCAGATTCTCGTTGCCTTCCTTAACAGCGATTACATTTACATAAGTAGCAGCTGCTTCGGAATCATCGCTCTCATACAACAGAGCATCGTCTGCAACAGTCAGGCCTGCTTCCATAGCATAGTTGCCGTTCAGGACACCGAAGGATACTTCCGGAAGGGTTCTGGGAACCTGTGCTGCTTCCAGCTCTACGAAGCTGATGTTGTGAGGGTTCTCAACGATATCCTTAGTAGTAGCGGTCAGACCCACACCATCCTTCAGAGTGATGTAACCGTTATCCTGTAACAGTAACAGAGCACGTGCTTCATTGGTGGTATCGTTGGGTACTGCGATGGTTGCATTGTCAATGTTGTCTAAGCTGGTCTCGGTTCCGGGATACAGTCCGAAGGGCTCATAATGGATACCGCCGGCATTTACCAGATGGGTACCTTTCTCCTCGTTGAAGCTCTCCAGATAAGGGATATGCTGGAAGTAGTTTGCATCGAAATCACCGGACTCTACTACTAAATTAGGCTGTACATAGTCATCAAAAATCTGAATCTCCAGAGTATAACCCTGCTCCGCTAACAGAGGCTTTGCTGCCTCCAGGATCTCTGCATGAGGTACTGCACTTGCAGCTACCTTGATAGTGGTATCGGTGTCAGCTACTTCCTTGCTTTCTGTTGCCTCGGTAGTCTGGGCAGCGGTTTCCTGGTTAGCTGTTGTTGCAGCTGCCTCGCTGGTCTGAGCAGCTGTTTCGTTGCTGCCGCAGCCGGTCAGTGCGCTCACGGACAATGCTGCAACTGCGATCAAAGCAATCACTTTCTTTTTCATAATACTTCTCCTCCTAAATCTTTTGGTAAAAAATTTTAGTCTATTGAATCAGATGCCTTACATCTGCCTCAATCTTTTCGTTTTCCCTAACGGGTTCTCTTATCCAATTTCTTGGAAATCGTCATTCCGATATATTGCAGCAGCTGTACCAACAGTACCAACAATACTACTGTCACCAGCATAATATCGGTCTGGTAACGATAATAACCGTATCGGATCGCAATATCACCGAGTCCGCCTCCACCTACGGCACCTGCCATAGCGGAGTAGCCTAAGATTGTTCCCAGTGCAATGGTCGCATTCACAAGCAATGAGGTTCTGGATTCTGCCAGCATAACCTTCCAGATGATCGTCCACAGGTTAGCTCCCATGCTCTGTGCTGCTTCAATCACTCCGTGATCTACCTCCAACAGAGAAGATTCCACCATTCTGGCAATGAACGGTGCCGCTGCCAGAGTCAGAGGAACGATGGTAGCCGTCGGACCGTAGCTCTTTCCTACAATGATACGGGTCAAAGGGATGATCATGATCAACAAAATCAAAAACGGAATGCTTCGCACAATGTTGACGATCACATCCAGAATCTTATAAATGATCTTGTTCGGACGCAGTCCCTTCGGTGCGGTAATCACCAGGGCAATTCCCATAGGAAGTCCGAGTACATACCCCATAAATGTGGAAACAAGGGTCATATACAAAGTAACAAAGGTGCCTTCCACCAGCATCATAATCGTTGCATTATCCCACATAGTCTTTCAGCTCCTCCACTTCCAGTTTTCTCTCCTGTAAATAATGGATCATCTTGTTCGCCGCCATTTCATCCTCCGGCAGCTGTAAGATCATCTGTCCATGGGCGATACCGCCGATGTCCTTGGTATCCGCTAACAGGATATTAACGGGAGCCTTGCACTCCAGCACCATATTGGCGATCACAGGTTCAAAAGAAGAATTCTCGGTGAAAACAATGCGGATGCAGCGTTTGCCGGACATTTCCTTTGCCTTGGGATCCACCATGAACACCAGCTTTCTTGCAGCTGCGGACTGGGGTCTGGAGAATACCTCCTCCACAGTACCATGCTCTGCCAGTTCTCCGGCATCGATAATGGCTACATGGGAACAGATCTCCTGTACCACAGCCATCTCATGGGTAATGATCACGATGGTGATGCCGTACTGTTTGTTGATGTCCTGTAATAATTTCAGGATCTCCTTGGTCGTCGTTGGATCCAGCGCACTGGTCGCCTCGTCACACAGCAGGATCTTCGGCGTATTGGCAAGAGCTCTTGCGATTGCCACACGCTGCTTCTGTCCACCGGAGAGCTGGGAAGGATAAGCGTCTGCCTTTTCCTTCAGTCCTACGATCTCGAGCAGTTCCATAGCACGCTTTCTGGCCGCCTGCTTCTTCACACCCACGATCTCCATGGGGAAGCATACATTGTCCAGAACACTTCTCTGCATGAGCAGATTAAAATGCTGAAAGATCATCGCAATGCCTGTACGAACCTTACGAAGTTCTGCCTCGGTCAGTGTCGAAAGATCCTGATCTTCTACGACTACGGTTCCCGTGGTGGGCTTCTCCAGATAGTTCAGGCAGCGTACCAGGGTAGATTTTCCGGCACCACTCATACCGATGATGCCGTAGATGTCTCCCTTGTTGATATCCAGGCTGATACCCTTTAAGGCTTCTACCTGATTATCTTTACCAATAAAAGTTTTTGTTACATTCTTGATCTGAATGATCGGTTCCATAAGTTCCTCCATTCCAGGTTCGTGCTTTTAAGGGAAGAAAAGCGCAAATTCCTTGAATTCCTAGTACCATGCCATACATTCTAACACAAGAATGCAAGTCTGTCCAGTTCTGCAAATTTCGTCTTAAGCTTCTGCAAACATCGGGGTGGACAGGTATCTGTCACCAGAATCGGGAAGCAATGCTACGACTGTTTTGCCTGCATTTTCAGGGCGTTTTGCGATCTGTGCTGCGGCATACAGTGCCGCACCGGAGGTAATTCCTACCAGGATACCTTCCTTATGAGCGATGAGGCGGCCGGTGGTAAATGCCTGATCGGTAGTAACGGTAAAGATCTCATCATAAATGCCGGTATTCAGAACGGAAGGAACGAATCCTGCGCCGATACCCTGCAGCTTATGAGGTCCGGGCTGTCCGCCGGAAAGTACGGGAGAATCTGCAGGCTCTACTGCTACGATCTTCACATTGGGGTTCTTGGATTTTAAATAAGTACCAATGCCGGTCACGGTTCCGCCGGTACCTACACCTGCTACGAAGATATCAACCTTGCCATCGGTGTCTTCCCAGATCTCGGGACCGGTGGTAGCTGCATGTGCGGCGGGGTTCGCGGGGTTATCAAACTGTCCGAGGATCACGGCTCCCGGGATGGACTTCTCCAGTTCTTCTGCCTTGGCGATGGCACCCTTCATGCCCTTGGCGCCTTCGGTCAATACCAGCTCTGCACCGTATGCCTTCAGGAGGTTACGACGCTCCACACTCATGGTCTCGGGAAGTGTAAGAATGGTTCTGTAACCCTTGGCTGCAGCCACACTTGCCAGGCCGATACCGGTGTTGCCGGAGGTGGGTTCAATGATGGTGGAGCCTTCTTTTAAAATACCCTTCTTCTCGGCATCTTCGATCATTGCCAGTGCGATTCTGTCCTTAACGCTTCCTGCGGGATTGAAGTACTCCAGCTTTGCCAACAGTTCTACGCCTTCGATATTCTGATCCTTCGAGTAGTTTGTCACCTTTAAAAGGGGTGTATGTCCGATCAGCTGGGTTGCGGATGTGTAAATCTTACTCATAATAGAATCCTCCTTAAACCTGAAAATTGTGTTTGTTTTTATTTCCTACTTATCTGATATGGATGTTATGAATTTATACTATACTATTCCGCTAGGAATGTCAACAATTATTTTTTAAAATTTTTGAGAGTTGTGCCGTGAAACGGAAAATGGTATGATTTAGGTAATTAATCCGTAGCCTCAACAGCAAGTAAGAAACGCGGCACGCTCGTACTTTAGTACGATGCGCTCATGTCGCAGAGCGTAGCGGTACATAAGCGTGAAAAATACTCACGCAATGCGTCCCTTGGGACGCTATGGTACCGACGTCTGCTTACGGCCTGCTTATTCTTACTTGCTGTCGTGACTACTGGGTTATTCATTAATCAGGAAGGAAACACCAATCCATGGCAGATAAAATTTACCGCGTTCCTACTATATATAATAAAATAAGAAAAACAACCGACCCGCTGACGGTCCGGGTACCGGGTTCTAAGAGTATCACGAACCGCAGTCTCCTCCTGGCGATGCTGGCGGAGGGAAAGTCCACGCTGCGTGGGGTGTTGTTCTCGGATGATTCGAGGCATTTTCTTAAGTGTGTGCAGGATCTGGGATTTGAGACGACGGTGGATGAGGAGAGTTGTATCGTCACGGTAGAAGGACTGGGAGGAAAGCTTCCCTGTGAAGAGGCTGTGTTAAATGTGGGAAGTGCAGGAACGGCAGCGCGTTTTCTGACAGCTACGTTAGGTGTCTCGGAAGGGGTTTTTCACATGGATTCTTCAGAGCAGATGAAGAGGCGCCCCATGGATCCGCTTCTGTCCTCTCTGGCAGAATTGGGGTGTGAGGTCCGCTGCGAAGGAGAAGATGGGCATTTTCCTTTTACGCTGACCGCTCATGGGTTCGGACAGGATCATATCTCCATCGATATCGGGCACAGCAGTCAGTTTCTGAGTGCGCTGCTGATTGCTTCGACTTTGTCTTCGGAAGATTTTGCGATTCAGGTAGAGGGTACCCATGGGATGGCGTATATCGAAATGACGCAGAAGATGATGGAACAGTTCGGAGTCTGCGTGGAGCGTCCCACGCCGGATCAGTTCCGTATTCCCGCCGGTCAGCATTATAAAGCATTAGATTATCAGATTGAGCCGGATGTCTCTGCCGCCTGCTATTTCTATGCGATGGTACCGTTACTGGGAATCCCGGTCTGTGTAGAGCATGTGCATTTTGAAAGTCTGCAGGGAGATGTGGAATTCCTGCGTATCTTAGAGAAAATGGGATGTACCGCACAGGATACGGAAAAGGGAGTCCTCCTGCTGCCTCCTTCAGCTTTATCGGACGCCGGAACGCAGACTCCCGCTTTCCATGGTATCACGGTGGACATGTCCTCCTGTTCCGATCAGGCGATCACACTGGCAGCCATCGCACCGTTTGCCGACAGCCCCACCTGTATCACAGGCATCGGGCACATCCGTTTCCAGGAGAGTGACCGTATCCATGCCATCTGTACAGAACTGACCCATATGGGCATCCACTGCGAAGAGACGCAGGACAGCATCACCATCTATCCGGGGACGCCAAAGCCTTGTACCGTAGCCACCTACGACGACCACCGCATGGCTATGGGTTTTGCTCTCACCGGTCTGCGCACGGAGGGCATCGTGATCGACGATCCCGGATGCTGCCGCAAGACCTTCGAGAATTATTTTGAAGTACTTGACCAGGTGATCGCAGAGATATCAGAAGTTTAGGCGCACAGCCGGAGGAGTCCATAGGCGCACAACTGAAAAAGAGAGCATCCATGGCTCTATATTTCTGCCATGGATGCTCTCTCTTACTTTCTTTGCTCAGTTTATGCCATTTTCAGCAAAAATGTCTTAGTTCTCCTGACCCTTTACCGCGAAGCATACGCCGGTGTCATCGGGCTTGTCCTCATCGAACTTGTAGTCCTTGCCGGGCAGTACTGCATTCAGGATAATACCGGTCAGCGCACCTACTGCCAGTCCGGACAGGCTGATGGTGATCTCGCCGATATGGAATGCGATAGCGCCTGCTGCACTGTAGTTGATACCGATGGACAGTACCAGGATCAGAGCGGCGATGATAACGTTACGGCTCTTGGTAAAGTCTACCTGAGTCTCTACGATGTTACGGACACCGACTGCAGAGATCATACCGTACAGTACCAGAGATACACCACCGCAGGTAGCGGTAGGCATACAGCCGATCAATGCTGCTACCTTCGGAGAGAAGGAAAACAGTACAGCGAAGCCTGCTGCAATACGGATAACTCTGGGGTCGAATACCTTGGTCAGAGACAGTACACCGGTGTTCTCACCGTAAGTGGTATTCGCAGGAGCACCGAACAGTGATGCAATAATGGTAGCCAGACCATCACCTAACAACGTACGATGCAATCCGGGTTCCTTGATATAGTTGATACCAACGGTGGAAGAAATAGCGGAGATATCTCCGATATGCTCTACCATGGTAGCCAGTGCGATCGGCATAATAGTGATTACGGAAGTAATTAACAAAGAAGTGTTGCCGTCGGACAGTGCCCAGAAAGCGGTCTCATTCCAGTGGATAGGAAGTCCGAACCATGCAGCTTCCGCAACGGGTGTGAAATCCACGCGGCCTAAGATAGCTGCCAACACATAAGAACCAACAACACCGATGATGATCGGAACGATCTTCACCATTCCCTTACCCCAGATATTGCAGATTACTACCAGTGCAATAGCGACCACTGCGATCAGCCAGTCTGCGGAACAGTTGTTGATAGCGGACTGGGACAGGGTCAGACCGATGGCAATGATGATAGGTCCGGTTACGATGGGCGGGAAGAAACGCATTACTTTGCCGGTACCGAAGATCTTGATCAACAGGGATAATACCAGGTACAGCAGACCTGCACAGGCTACACCGAAGCAGGCATAAGGAAGCAATGCGGAATTGTCCGCACCGTCTGCCATAGGTGCGATTGCGGCATAACCGCCTAAGAAAGCAAAGGAAGAACCGAGGAATGCGGGTACCTTTCTCTTGGTCAGCAGATGGAACAATAAAGTTCCCAGACCTGCAAATAACAGTGTTGTGGAAACATCCAGACCTGTCAGCATGGGTACCAGAATCGTGGCACCAAACATTGCGAACATGTGCTGAAGTCCCAGCAGAAGCATCTTGGGCACGCCCAAGGATCTGGCATCGTAAATGCCATTTTCGCCGAGTGTAGTCTTCTCGCTCATTTTTCTCCTCCTGTGTCATAGACATGTGAACTTGTAATATTTGCCGCATAGAGATAGGCAGATAGTCATCTACCTGCCCACACCTATGTGACCTTATTAGTTACATGATAGCTTTTCATCGTTCCACAGTCAAGAAAAAATTTATTCCACTGCATGTTCTTTTAAAAAGTCCAGCCAGATGGGAATATACTGGGCCTTCAGGTGCACTCCGTCATAAGTATAGGATGCCACCATTCCTCCGGTCTCATCACAGATCAGCGGATTCACATCCAGGTAATATATCTTCTCATCATCCGCCAGCTTCGCGATTTCTTCATTCCTGGCTTCGATGCCCTCATTGGTAATATAGTCTCCCTGCCCGGAGCGCTCCGTGGTCACCTTCATGATCGCCTGCAGGTAGATCACCGCATCGGGCTGCAGCTGTTGCAAATGCTGTACTGCCTCCCCGTAAGCCTTCATGAAAGATTCCACCGTACCGGTTCCCATCTCGTTAATACCGATCATCAGATAGATCTTGGCAAACTGTTTCTCGGATAGTGCCTCTTCCACCGTGATCTTTTTCTTCTGCCCCGGCACCGCTACTATTTTCGAATCGAACATCTTATAAATCGTAAGTCCGGTAGAGGCATAAAATGTGGAGGTCTCTTCCAGTCCACCATATTCATACATTCCCACTGTCCGGGAATCCCCGATAAATACAGCATCATCAAAATAGCTGTCATCCACCGTATGGTAGACCACTTCTTTTGGCAGTTCTTCCGAAGGCTCTGTCGGTTGTGGTTCCTCCGTTGTCATTGTCTCTGTCTGCGTATCTGCCGATGTCTCTCCGACTGCCGGTGTCCGACTTTCCCCTGTGGGATCTTCTGTGCCTTCCGGGACCGTATCCCCCGATACGGTTCCGTCCTGTTGTCCGGGTTCCGATGTATGACCCATCCGGGCACCGCCTGCCAGCTGCACACCCCTGTTATACAATTCCCGAAGGGGATCCGTATACATCTGCCAGTTGTCCGTCCATGTAAAAAACAGGACTCCCATAAGCAGCAGACTGATGGGAAAGGATAATTTTCTTATCCATTGTCGTAGTTTCTGTAACATATTTCCTATCCTATCCAGATTTTCTAAAAACTAAAGTACATAAATGGGTTATTTCCCTCTAATATAAGTCTCCAGACGCAATACCAGAATACCGCTGCCAGCAATATTTTCATTAGGATCTTATCCTTGCCGTAATCGTACAACTTCTCGATTGCCGGCGTACATGCCAGCCCGGATACGACTAACAGCCCACCATAGGTAGACAATGCTTTCCACGCATCCTCATAGCCGCCACTGATCCCCGGTGCCAGCCACATCATTTTATCCAGATAGACCTTCAGCTGTGACAGATCCGTAATGGCAAAGCACATCCAGCTTACGGGAATGATCAGCCACAGATAAATGTGCGGCAGTACTTTCATTTTATGTACGAATTTTAATCTTCCCAGCTGCCGTTCCAGTACAATGCAGATCCAGAGCAATCCGCCCCAGCAGAAAAAGTTCCAGCCGGCGCCATGCCAGAAAGCTGTCAGCATCCATACCACCAACAGATTAAAAATCGTGCAGAGTTCCCCTCGTCTGCTGCCTCCCAGCGGAATATAGACATACCGGCAGAACCATTGCCCCAGTGTCATATGCCATCTGCGGTAAAAATCCCTGACCCCCCGGGCCATATAAGGTCTGCGGAAATTTCTGGGCAGTTCGATTCCCAGCATCCTGCCAAGCCCCATTGCCATCAACGAATATCCCGAGAAATCAAAATAGATCTCCATGGAATAAGCAATGGCTGCCAGCCATGCCAGCGGAGTGGAGATACTCTCGAATCCGGTTACCTGCACTTCATGCCACAGGATCCCTACGCGGTCGGCCAACAGCACTTTGGCAGCCAGCCCTAAGACGAACAGCTTCATGCCGTCCTCCAGTCCCTGCATAGTAAAAGTCCTGTTGTACAGGCTGTCTTTCACCTCACCATAACGGGTAATGGGGCCGGAGATCAGCTTCGGAAACATGACCACATAAGTTGCAAATTTTAAAAAAGAATACTCCCTATCTGCATCTCCGCGATATACATCGATCAGATAAGACAATATCTGAAAGGTATAAAAACTGATCCCCAGAGGAAGTCCCGCAGAACCTCCCCGGCACTTAAACCAGATCAGAATGCCAATGTTAATACTCAATGCTGTCACGAACAACAGCCTCTTGCGCCATAACGTCCTGGGGCTGCGCTTTGCCAGATGCAGTCCGATAAAATAATTACATAAGACGGAAATCATCAAAGGTGCAAGATTTCCTGCATCTCCCATTGCATAAAAGACAATGCTACCTATAAGCAGTGTCAGGTTTCTGTATTTATGCGGTGTGATTCCATAGACAATCAGGAAAATCGGCAGGAACCACAGCAGAAATTCAATACTGCTGAATATCAAATAAATCACATCTTTCTATTTTCGCTTTACACTTGTACTATCATAGTAGCTTGAAATGAAATGTATTACAACAAAACAATTCTTAATTTTAAATGACATTATTTTACAAATCAGTAATCTTTTTGCAATTATTTCAAACATCGTTTACAATAGTTTTCATACAGACAGAATATCGTCAGGAAAGGATCGTTTTCTATGAAAGAACAGTTATACACAATTCCCTTAAATGATGCCGTAAACGCCCAGGACGAATGTCCTTTCTGCTTCATCCACAGAAGTATCGAACAGGATCTGTTAGACTTCGTCTTAGGCTCCGGTTCCTCCTACATGGAAGCGGATATTAGAGAACAGACCGACAAGGCCGGATTCTGCCGCTATCATTTTCAGAAGATGTTCGACTACGGCAATACTCTCGGCAACGCCTGGATCCTGAAAACGCACTACCAGCGTATGATCCGGGAAATGCAGCAGGAATTTGCTTCCTTCCGTCCCGGAAAAAGTTCTCTTCTGGGAAAATTCAAAAAAGCCGAGGGCAGTGAAAATACCATCGGTATGTGGATCCGTGCAAAAGAGGACTCCTGCTATATCTGTTCCCAGTACAAGGATACTTATGAAAGATACCTGGACACCTTTTTCTATCTGTGGAAAAATGACGAAAGTTTCCGGAATAAGATCATAAACGGAAAAGGCTTCTGCCTGCCTCACTTCGGAGACCTCTGTGAAGCCGCCGGCCGCAAGCTCTCCGATAAGGAAAAGCAGGAATTCTACGACTGCCTCCTGCCCGTCATGGAAGCGAATATGCAGCGGATCTCTGCGGATGTATCCTGGCTGGTGGAAAAATTCGATTACCGAAATAAGGACGCCGACTGGAAGAACTCCAAAGATGCCATCCAGCGCGGCATGCAGAAATTAAAAGGCGGATATCCCGCAGATCCCGCCTATAAGATGTCTAAATAGTTATCATTTTCTTCAAAATTATGATGCAAATAGGATGCTATTTTTCTGAAAACGCTTCGTCAGAGGGCTGTGTGGAACGTTCCGCCAGCCTTCTGCTTAAGTTCAGATACTCTGTGATCTCTTCATACAACATCTCTGGCTGAAAAGCATCCTCTAAAATCCTCTCGTTCATCAGTCCCTTAATGGTCAGTTCCAGCATTTTACGAAGTTTCACGGCATCCTCTGCGGAAGCATATTTACCCAGATCCGCTCTTGCGAAAACAGACTCCAGATAATCTTCCAGCTGCTGTTTTCTCTCTTCTACCGCCAGCAATGCTTCACTGACATTTTCCGTCTGCGCCCGGTTCAGAAAAGGCTGCAGATAAGGATAACCGCACATGGCATGCATTTTGCCACATTCCACCTGCTGCAGCAGAGCAAACAGATCCGTCTCCTTCGCATCCACCGCCGTAGACAACTCCAGCAACAGGTAACGGACGCTGTAATCATAGACAAATGCATATACACCCAGTTTGCTTCCGAAATAATGGAATAGCAAACCCTTGCTGATAGCCGCCTCCTTCACAATATCATCCGTACAGGCATGGCGGTAACCGTGCAGTGCAAATACTTTCAGTGCGGCATTGATCATACGATCCTGCTTTTCTTTTTTTAAATCAAAAAATTTCTCATTCATATCGCAACATATCCCTTTTCATTTTACGCAATAAGGTTTATCATATAACTGTATGGACAAATGTATAAAATTCCGAACCGTTACATACACTACAACATGGAAGGAGCAACCCTATGGCTAAAAAATTTGGCAAATTTCTGCTGTTCACTGCAGCAGTAGGTACCGCAGCCGCAGCTGCTTACTACTATATGCAACAAAAAAACTCTCTGCTGATGGAATCCACCGACGCAGATGACGATTACGATGATTTCCACGAGGATCTGGACGAGAGCACGGAGTTCTCCCGCAATTACGTTCCTCTGAATGCTTCCGTTCCGGCTTCCGCACCCACGGAAGAAACCGCTGAAACCGAAGCTTCCTCTTCCTCCTCTGATTTCACACCGCTCTCCGGCCAGGCAGCCGATCTGTCCGGCGAAGAAGGCGAAACCGTCGAAGATGTGGAAGAATTTTTCGATGAAGAGGATGCCGAGGACGAAGAGCCTCCCGTAACCGAAGAATAATAGCAGTATCCTGAGAAGGTCTCACAGCCATGCATTTTGCAACCGGCGGAGGCCTTCTTTCATGTCTGCCTCATCCATACTTCCGAATCCCAGCAGCACTGTCGCTTTGTCCGCAGCGGATGCCACCATATTCTCTGACATCCCATAGACCTTCACATTTTCCGCCGCAGCGGCATCCAGAAGCTCTTTTTCCGTCACATTTCCTTTCGCCGTCAACAGCAGATGCAGCCCCGCATCTTCCCCGGAGATCCGGAATTTTTTTTGAAAAGGCTCCAGTCCCTCTAACAGCTGGTCGTGTTTGGCACGATAACGCATCCGCATCTTGTTCAGATGCCTTTCGAAATAACCGTCCCGGATAAACTCATTCAGGATTCGCTGGTCGATTCTGGATACCGTACAGGAATAGAAAGAACAATCCCTGCGGTACACCTCCAACAGTGTCTCCGGCAACACCATATAGCTGACACGGATCGCCGGTGCGATCGCCTTGGAAAAAGTACCGATGTAGATCACTTTTCCCCTATCGTCCGAGGACTGCAGGGACGGAATCGGTTTGCCGCGATACCGGAATTCACTGTCGTAATCATCTTCGATCAGATAGCGGTCCGGCTTTTTCTCCGCCCAGCGCAACAGCTCCGCCCGCCGGCCGATCGTCATCACCGCTCCGGTAGGGTACTGATGGGAGGGCATGACATAGGCCACCCTGACCGGTTCCTGTTCCAGTCTGTCCGCACGCATTCCCTTATCATCCATATCCACCGTCACAATATGATAGGCGAATGACCGGAAGATACGGTACGCACGTTTATACGTAGGATTCTCCATGGCAATTCCCACATGTCTCCCCAATATTTTCTCCAACAGTAACAGCAGATAATCATTTCCCGCGCCCACAATGATCTGCTCCGGACGGCAGTTCACCCCTCGGGAAGAATGCAGGTAACGGCTGATCGTCAGTCTCAGATCATAATCCCCCTGCGCCTCTCCCTGGGCAAACAGTTCACTGTTGCTGTCATTCAGGATATTTTTCGTAATCCGTTTCCAGACACCGAAAGGGAAACCGTTCATATCGATTCCATAGGGGGAAAAGTCAATCCTTTTTTCCTCGTCCCGGTCTTCTGCCTGTGGATCCCATGCCTCCGGTTCCGGCACCCTGCCAGTTTCCTGCTCCAGAGTGAAGATTCCCTCCAATTTGCATACAAAGTATCCCTTATAGGGTCTCGCCTCGATATATCCTTCACTTAACAGCTGGTCATAAGCATAATCCACCGTACTCCTGGCCACCTGCAGATATTCTGCCAAAGAACGCGTGGAGGGAAGCCTCTCTCCTGCCAGAAGCTTCCCTTCCCTGATTTCCTGTCGTATATGCTCATATATCTGCTGGTACAGACATTTGTCACTGTCTGTACGCAGCCGGATCGTCATATCATACATAATGTTGTCCTACTTTTTCTGACTCTTCAGTTCCTCCAGGATCTGGTCTTTCAACTCTCTTGCCTTGTCCTTGGTACGGGCATTGGCCGATGGAGATGTGAGGATTGAAGCCACCATACGGCTTGCCACATCGTATTTCTGAAATCTGGTGGCCAATACTCCGATCAGGAACTCCACCGTAATTTCATCCATACCGCACATGGGAAATCCTTCGGTCTGAAGTGCTTCCGTGAAGCCGGTATAAGCATTCTTCAGATAGGCCTCTTCCATGTTTTTCACTTCACGGAGACGGGCCATGTCCGTATCTCCGGATTCTTCCAGATATTCGTGATATCCTCTCATGAGCCATCCGCTCTTTAAGCAGATATAAGCCTTCTCGCTGGCATGGGCACGTTTTACCACCGCATTTGCGAGGCACAGCTTATAGCGTTCGATCGCCTCTTCATAGGTATAGATATCGTCATCATAGGTGTGCAGCTGTACTTTGCTGCTGATATTCTCTTTGATCAGTTTGGCATATACCTTGGTAATGTTGTTGAAATATCTGTTCAACGCCGCATATCCGCAATGGGGACACAGGATCACATCATATTTTACCGCATCGATTCCTTCGTATTTTGCACGAAGATCCTGATCCGTGCCTAAAAGTCTCGCCTTGCCGGTCTTCATGATCTTGGCGGGAAAATCTTCTCCGCATACCGGGCAGGTGAAATTCTTGTCGTAGATCAGGTCCTTTTCTTCTATCTTAGGTGCCTCGGCCACTGCCTGTTCTTCCTTTTTCTCCTGTCCAAAAATATCCATATCCTCCAGGTTATCCAGACCCAGTCCGGCCAACCCGCACAATTTATCTGACATATGTTTCTCCTTTTCCAAACTTACTTAGGCAGTACATAAGAGCTCTTCAGAGATACGATACGGTTAAATACCGGTTCTCCGGGTTTGGTGTCTTTGCAGTCCACGCAGAAGAAGCCCTGTCTCACGAACTGGAAGCGGTCGTACGCCTGTGCCTTTGCAAATGCAGGCTCTAAGCGGCACTCTGTCAGAGTGGTCAGAGAATTCGGGTTCAGATTCAGACTTCCGTCCTCGTTGTATACACCCTTCTCCTCATCAATAATATTCTCATACAGACGCACCTGTGCTTTCACAGATTCAGCTGCACTTACCCAGTGGATCGTTCCCTTAACCTTACGGCCGTCCGGGCTGTTGCCGCCTCGGCTCTCCGGATCGTAGGTACCATGTACTTCCACAACCTTACCGTTTTCATCCTTGACACAACCGGTGCACTTTACGAAATATGCGTTCATCAGGCGCACTTCGTTGCCTGGAAACATACGGAAATACTTCTTGGGAGGCTCTTCCATGAAATCGTCTCTCTCGATATATAACTCCTTACCGAAAGGAACCTCACGGCTTCCCAGTTCTTCATTCTCCGGATTGTTGACTACAGGCAGCATCTCGGTCTGTCCTTCGGGATAATTGTCAATGACCAGCTTTACGGGATCCAGGATCGCCATCATACGGGGCGCCTTTGTCTTCAGATCCTCACGGATACAGTACTCTAACATCGCATAATCTGCGGAAGACTGTGCCTTGGAGATACCACACAGCTCTACGAACTTCTTGATAGATTCCGGTGTGAAGCCTCTTCTGCGCAGTGCTGCGATGGATACCAGTCTGGGATCATCCCAGCCGTCCACGATCCCCTGCTCTACCAGCTTCTTGATATAACGCTTACCGGTCACCACGTTGGTCAGGTACAGCTTGGCGAACTCGATCTGCTTGGGAGGATGCGGGTATTCCAGCTCTCTTACCACCCAGTCATATAAGGGTCTGTGATCCTCGAACTCCAAAGTACAGATAGAGTGGGTCACGCCTTCAATGGCATCCTCGATGGGATGTGCGAAATCGTACATCGGATAGATGCACCACTTGTCTCCGGTATTCTGGTGAGACATATGTGCCACACGGTAGATAACGGGATCTCGCATGTTAATATTGGGAGATGCCATATCGATGCGGGCACGCAGTACCTTGGTTCCGTCCTCGTACTTTCCGGCCTTCATATCCTCGAACAGTGCCAGATTCTCTTCTACGCTTCTTACGCTGCCGGGATCCTCCTTGCCGGGCTCGGTCAGGCTTCCTCTGTACTCACGGATCTGCTCTGCACTTAAATCGGAGACATACGCCTTGCCCTTTTTGATCAGCTTTACTGCTGCTTCATACATCTGGTCAAAATAGTTGGATGCGAAGAAGAGGCGATCCTCCCAGTCCGCGCCCAGCCACTTTACATCTGCCTTGATGGACTCCACGAATTCAGACTTTTCCTTGGTGGGGTTGGTATCATCAAAACGCAGGTTGAATTTGCCGTTGTATTTCTGAGCCAGACCATAATTCAGCAGAATACTCTTGGCATGTCCGATGTGAAGATATCCGTTGGGTTCCGGAGGGAAACGGGTATGTACGGTATCGTATACACCCTCCGCCAGATCCTTGTCGATGATCTGCTCTATAAAATTCTTAGATTCCTTCACTTCTGCGGAATCTACGATTTCTTTTTCCAGTTCGCTCATGGTAATATCCTTGCCTTTCGTTTACTTAATACTGTTTTCGTAACCTTAATCTTACCACACAAGGAAAATTTTATAAACCTTTTTTTGCGATTCTTATGTCATCTCTTCAAAATTATTCAGAAGATTCTGCGCAGGCTCTATGAACATATTGTGCAGATCATCCTCACTGGCCACCAGATAATCTCCGGCTCTGCCCGTCATATAAGTATCCTCATCCCAGATGGGGAATATCTTTACTCCCCGCTTCAGCTCGAGGGCATAGATACAGAAAGCATCCGCAGGCATACCCATACGGACATATTCCGTCAGCAGATGATTGCTGCCATCTCTGCCGTCCTTGACCCTCGGGATATATCCCATAGAGCTGCAATATTCCTCCGGCAGGGGCAGATCACACAGTTCCAGGATCCGGTGAAATCTCCCGGCCGGAACCGGATGCAGCTCCCCGGTACGCTCCAGGGTGAAATACATATCCTGTCTGGTGTCGATATCCATCGTACCGTCCTCGGTACGTATAGATACCACGTTTCCAAGCTCTGCCAGATCCGCTGCCTTCAGGCAGGCGATCGGCTCTTTCCGCCTGCGGTATTTTTTACCCTCTTTTACAGGGAATTTGCGTTCTTTCGCATATACGATCTCAAAATTGTCAAAATACTGCGTCATCCGGTTATTGAAATAAGCCTCAGAATGCAGGGTTGGATATTTTTCCTCATACAGCTTCATGCTGATGTAGCCTCCGGCCTTTTCCACATGGCCGCCGCCGGAACCGATCCCCTCCGAGAGATAATCCGACAATTCACTGGCATTAACCTCCCGGATACAGCTTCTGACGGAGAATTTATATCCGCCGCTGTCCTCGTTATAGACTACACAAGTGTTAACCCCCGCCACCTGAAGCAGGAAATCACTGATCAGTCCCAGCACATTGGGGTCACAGGGCTGGGAATGGATCACAGCGAACTGGTAATCGTCATTGTAATTACAACGTAACAGTGCCACTCCGGCGATCTCCAGCTCCTTCAGGGAAATATTGGAATTGCGGAACAGGGATAACAGATTCTTGTCAAAGTTCAGGCTCTCGCGCATATCCATATCCACCGGATTGGACAGCTCCGAGAACTGATTGGTATCCATGAACAGCCCATAATACAAAGCGGTCCCCAGATCTTTATTTTTCTCCACCGGATAATGCATCTCCTGAAGCATGGTCCATACCAGAGTCGCACAGCTGCCAAGATTAGGTTGTAATCGCATTTTCTCCGTACAGATCACTTCCAGAGGATGATGATCGATCACTGCGATCTCCTCTGCCGGGATTACGGTCACATTGCCGGCACCGTATTGACAGTCCACTGTGATCAGAAGTCCATCCACCGGCTCCTCTCCGGGATGCGCCAGATATTTCAGCGGAATTCCAAGCTTTTCCACCATCAGCGTCAGGTTTGCCTTTCTCACTTTGTTTTTCCCGGCATACAGCAGTCTCACATCTTTTCCCTGATCACGGAAAAAACAATACAATCCAAACCCGGACGCTATCGCATCCGCATCCGGATTGTCATGGCACTGGATCGTGATCCGGTCATATCCCAGCAATTCCTCCAGCATCATTTCTCTGCTTTTCTCTGCCCCTCGTCTGTCCATAACTACGCTTTCCTCATCTTCCTTATAAAAACTATTCAGAACCCCATTCGCAAAATCGCCTTTTCAAGGCTCACCTTTTGCTCATGTGGTTACCTCGCCATATAAATCTCTAAAAGCCTGACCATAAATGGTCAGCTTATTACAGATTTACATGGCTCTGAATAGTTACAGGCAGGTCCTGTTACAGTCCTGCCCGCAAATATCTGTCTTAATGGTGGAACAGACGGATGCCTGTAAACGCCATCACCATGTTATATTTATCGCAGCATGCAATAACATCTGCATCACGCACGGATCCACCGGGCTGTGCGATGTATTTTACACCACTCTTATGAGCTCTCTCGATATTATCGGAGAAGGGGAAGAATGCATCGCTTCCCAGAGTCACTTCCTGCATTTTGTCAAGCCATGCTCTCTTTTCCTCTCTGGTAAATACAGGGGGTTTTACCTTGAAGATACCTTCCCAGGTACCGTCAGCCAGCACATCCATGTACTCATCGCCCATGTAGACATCAATGGCATTGTCACGGTTGGCTCTGCCTAAGCTGTCTACGAACTGCAGACCCAGCACCTGGGGAGACTGACGTAAGAACCAGTTGTCCGCCTTGCTGCCGGCCAGTCTGGTGCAGTGGATACGGGACTGCTGTCCGGCACCGATGCCGATAGCCTGACCGTCCTTGACATAGCATACGGAATTGGACTGGGTATACTTCAGAGTGATCAGTGCGATCTTCATATCGATCAGGGCACTCTCCGGGATCTCCTTGTTCACAGTCACGATATTGGACAGCAGATCACCGTTGATGTCCAGTTCGTTACGACCCTGCTCAAAGGTGATACCGTATACCTGCTTGTGCTCGATGGGAGCGGGCTGGTAGGAAGGATCGATCTGGATGATATTGTAAGCACCCTTTTTCTTCTGCTTTAACAGCTCCAGTGCCTCGTCGGTATATCCGGGTGCGATGACACCGTCGGATACCTCTCTCTTGATCAGGCGTGCGGTATCTGCGTCGCAGACATCGGATAATGCGATGAAATCACCGAAGGAGGACATTCTATCTGCGCCACGTGCTCTTGCATAAGCACATGCCAGGGGAGACAGCTCTCCCAGATCATCCACCCAGTAGATCTTCGCCAGGGTGTCATTTAAGGGCAGTCCTACCGCAGCACCGGCGGGAGATACATGCTTAAAAGAAGTGGCTGCGGGAAGTCCCGTAGCTTCCTTCAGCTCCTTGACCAGCTGCCAGCCATTGAAAGCATCCAGGAAATTGATATATCCGGGCTTGCCGTTCAGGACGGTAACAGGCAGGTCACTGCCGTCTTCCATGAAGATCCTGGAAGGCTTCTGGTTCGGGTTACATCCGTATTTTAACTGAATCTCGTTCATCTTATTTTTCTCCTATTCTACGATATTCACTATTCAGAATCTGCATTCGCAAAACGCCTCTTTGAGGTTTCCTTCTTGCGTTCATTACACATTCTTGTTCACGATCTTAGTCTCGTATTTGCCGGTCTCGATATCAATGAAACGTACAAACAGGGAGACTTTGTTATCCTCATTTAAGCTGTTCCACAGCATATCGGTAAATGCATCCATATCATCGGAGATCTCTACCAGCTTAGGCTCACCCTGGAAGCTGGGCAGGGGATTGCCATCGTGCATGTAAGTATGAATGAAACGTCCCTCTCCGGGAAGGGGATTCTCGTAAGCATAGGTAAAACGCAGGCAGGAATCAGGGTTACCGTTGTCACTCTTCAAAATGGACATGGCGTAATTATACTTGCCGTTCTCGATATGCATGATACCGGAGATTCTCGGTGTATAATTCGGTCCGTCCGGCTCGAATTCTCTGGTGCGCAGGGACTGTTCAAAGGTCAGCTGTTTGTCCATCCCCTCGTAAATAGTGTCTGTCTGGTCACCGTTGGTCACGATGGTCTTGTTGCCCAGGACACGTACCGGCGCATAGATGATCAGACTGGGATCTTCCAGTTTGGAAGGGTCGAAAGCCTGGGTGCGGATACCCTCTCCCTCTGTCACGAACACACGATTGCGGCTGTTGGCGCTTCTTCCCATGATAAAATAAGCGGTTACAGCATATTTACCGTTTGCAGAGCGTCCGATCACGATACCTCTGCCGGGATAAGCATTGCTTTTCAGTTCCTGTTCCAGTTGTAACATAGTTTTTCCTCCGTTTATCCTTTAAAATAAAAATCCGCCTAAGCACCAGAAATAGACGGTGCCCAGGCGGTCGGCTTTCACTATTCTACACTCCCTGTGGGTAATCTCCACTGCAGCAGGCTGCGTTCCGCCAGTCGTGTAGCTATATCAATAGTAGCATGGTTCCCCTTATTTTGGCAAGGGTGTTTTGATGATTTTGTTGCTTCCGTAACAGTTCTGCCCCAAAGCCTTCATAAAAGCGTCTGCAAGCACCCGATCGTCGCATTTGCTATTCTATGGCTGAACTGTTACTTCACATATTTTGCCTCGAACGCATGCCTCTCCATAGGACGGTCAAAATAGTATCCCTGAATATATTTGACCTTCATGCCCTGCAGCACTTTGAACTGTTCCGGAGTCTCGATACCTTCCACGCAGACACTGACGCCAATGGTCTGTGCCAGCTCTGCCACCATCTTGATAAAGGACTGGGAATAGGCATCCCCCGCCAGATCCTTGACGAAGCTCTGATCCACCTTGATGACATCAATGGGGATCTCCCGGATATGGTTCAGGGAAGAATAACCGGTACCGAAATCATCCAGTGCCAGAGAGACTCCCAGTGCCTTGATCCGGTTCAATATCTCTTTCATACGATCCATATCGTTGATCGCAAGACTCTCTGTTACCTCCAATGTCAGATTTTTCGGTGACAATCCGGTATCCGCAAGCGCTTTTTCCACCGTCTCTACGATATCCGGCTGTAAGAGCTGTACCACAGAGAGGTTGACATTTACTTTATAATCCGGATATCCGGTATCGTTCCAGCGCTTGCAGCGGCTGCAGGCCTCCGTCAGTACATAATTGCCGATGGGATTGATCAGTCCCAGATACTCCGCCAGGGGAATGAATTCCGCCGGCGAGATAAATCCCAGCTTTGCACTGTTCCAGCGGATCAGTGCCTCGGCTCCGGCACAGACATCCTTGCCGCCCTGAATATCGATGATAGGCTGGTAATAGACCTCGAACTCCCGGTAGCCTTCCACCGTGGCATCACGCATGTTCTTCTCCATATCCAGACGGCGTCCCGATACGGAATCATTGCCTTCCCGATACGTTTCCACACGGTTTTTACCAGTCTTTTTCGCCTCATACATGGCAATATCCGCTTTTTTGATCAGATCTGTCACGGAATCTCCTGCATCCGGGAAAGTGACGATGCCCATACTCATGGTACAGTAATAATCTGCATCCTTCAAAAACCAGGGTTTGCTGAAGATCTTCTTAATATCTTCCACAATATTTCCAAACCGGGGATAGCTGTCCGGCGGAATGATAATGACGAATTCGTCTCCACCCATACGGTAACAGGTATTCTCGATGCCATTGATCCGTTTCAGTGCATGGGAGATGGATTTTAACAGCACATCACCGTACTGGTGTCCCAGTCCGTCATTGATATGCTTGAAATCATCCAGATCCAGATACAATAACGCTCCTTTTCCTCCGATCTTCTTCGCCTGATCGATCTGTCTCGCCAGATCCCTCTCACAGCACATGCGGTTATACAGTCCCGTCAGAAAATCTGTGTATGCCTGCTGCTCGATCCGGCGCTGGTACAGCTTTTTATCTGTAATGTCATACAGAGAGTACAGGTTGGCTTTTTTTCCATCCACCCAGGCGATCTCCTTGCACAACAGATCGTACCAGGTCTCCTTCTCCGCATGATATACCACGCTGACAGTTCTGGTTTTGTCCTTGTGGATACTGGACTGCAGCAGGGCATCAAAATTATGATCCATCAGTTCCTTGGCAAAGGTATTCTTCAATATCTGATTGGCGAACAGCATTCTGCCCGTATTCTGATCCGTTACGTAGATGGCACATCCCACATTGTCCAGGATCTCCTCCAGTGCGGCGTAAGAACCTGCCAGGGAATTTTTCTGGATCCGTCTGGTCAGGATACTCTGTAAGATCTTCACCGCGTCGGAAGTGAATTTAATCTCCGCCATGCTCCAGACATGCCCCTGTCTTCTGTGGTTCAGAGACAGCACCATATTGCCGCTCTCCTGTTTCAGGATAGGAAATATCATCACGGCTTTCATGCCTATCTTTTCAATTTCCTCAGAGTCAGGCTTACCCACACTGTCCGTAGATACCACCAGTGGCTTCTCTGTATGGAGAAAAGATTTCTCGGGAATCCCGCTAGTCTTGTCAAAATAAGAGATCAGTCCCGGTGCCAGCCATTCACAGACGACATTCATCGTATCCGTGTCTGCCTGCAACTGAAAAATCTCTGCGCTGTCTACCTGAATGTGCTGTGCCAAAATCTTCAGCCATCGGCTCATGGTCAGTTCAATCTGTTCATCGCTGTCCAGGAGCTGGACGATCTCCGTAGTAGCCTCTATCGTATGGAGATTGCGGCTCATCTCTTCCTCCGCATATCTGCTCCTTCTGCTCTCGGCTTCCGCGCTGAAACAGGACATACGGTCTCTGTAGATATCTGCACTGGTATCCCGCAACAGATCCAGAATCTGGTAAAAAGATATGGCATCGAGCTTCTTCAGATCATATACCTGCCAGTACAGAATGATCTGATTCTCCACACTGACGGCAACTGCTGCCACATGTCCGCCATCCGGCAGCTCTTCCACCACCTGTTCCTCCAGGGATCCTTCCTGTACTCTGTCTAATGCCTGCGCTGCTTTCTTCCGATATTCTCCTAAGATCGGATCTTCCCCATCCGGTCTTATCAGGGACTTATCGATGTACGGCTCTGTTATGGCTCTGCCTTCCTTGTCCACACAAACCGCTGTGACTCCCGTCACCTTGCAGAACTCGTTCTGCAGATGCTGCAGGCGCTTTTCGTCTATCAATTCACGTAATGCAAACTCAGCCACTTTTTTGCTCCCCTGTTTCTCTGTAAAATATTCAGAAATTCCTTCCCGAATATTTATATTCTACCATGTATCCCAAAATTGATACAAGCTATTATTTTACATTTTTCGTTATATTTATTAAATTGCTTAAAAAATTCGGATCATTTTGTCAATTATTGCAAATACTTTGCATGCAGAAAAAGGCGATCATAAGTCTGACCTACGATCACCTTTCTCATCTCTTTTTTGTAAAACTTATTTATCATCCACGCTGTAGTTCGGAGCTTCCTTGGTGATGTGGATATCATGAGGATGGCTCTCCTTCAGAGATGCTGCGGAGATCTTCACGAATCTGCCGGTCTCTTTCAGGGTTTCGATATCCTGTGCCCCGCAGTAACCCATACCGGAACGAAGACCGCCGAGTAACTGGAATACGGTATCTTCTACGCTGCCCTTGTAAGCCACACGGCCCTCGACACCTTCGGGTACCAGTTTCTTTGCATTCTCCTGGAAGTAACGATCCTTACTGCCGTTCTCCATAGCCGCGATGGAACCCATGCCACGGTATACCTTGTATTTTCTGCCCTGGAACAGTTCGTATTCTCCCGGGCTCTCCTCGCATCCTGCGAACATGGAACCCATCATACATACGTTACCGCCGGCTGCGATTGCCTTGGTAATATCTCCGGAATACTTGATACCGCCATCAGCAATGATGGGAATACCGTATTCTTTTGCCACGCTATAGCAGTCCATGATAGCGGATACCTGGGGAACACCGATACCTGCAACCACACGGGTAGTACAGATGGAACCAGGTCCGATACCTACCTTAACGGCATCTGCACCTGCCTCGATCAGTGCACGGGTTGCGTCGCCGGTAGCTACGTTACCTGCGATCACCTGCAGATTGGGGTATTTTTCCTTGATCATCTTCAGACAGTTCAGTACGTTCTGGGAATGGCCGTGTGCGGAATCCAGTACGATGACATCAACTTTGGCTGCTACTAAAGCTGCTACACGATCCAGTACATTTGCGGTGATACCTACGCCGGCACCGCAGAGCAGTCTGCCCTGGGAATCCTTGGCTGCCAGAGGATATTTGATGGTCTTCTCAATATCTTTGATGGTGATCAGACCCTTGAGGTTGAAGTCCTTGTCTACAATAGGAAGTTTTTCCTTTCTTGCTTTTGCCAGGATCTTCTTCGCTTCTTCCAGAGTGATACCTTCGGGAGCGGTGATCAGGCCTTCGCTGGTCATGGACTCCTTGATCTTCTTGGTAAAATCAGTCTCAAACTTCAGATCACGGTTGGTGATGATGCCGACTAATTTTCTGCCCTCGGTGATAGGCACACCGGAGATCCTGAATTTCGCCATCAATGCATCTGCGTCTGCCAGAGTATGCTCGGGAGACAGAGAGAAAGGATCGGTGATGACACCATTCTCGGAACGCTTTACCTTATCTACCTCTTCTGCCTGTGCTTCGATAGACATGTTCTTATGGATGATACCGATACCACCCTGTCTTGCCATAGCGATCGCCATGCGGTGCTCGGTAACGGTGTCCATTCCTGCGCTCATCATAGGAATGTTCAGCTTGATCTTTTTTGTCAGCCATGTGGTCAAATCCACCTGATTGGGGACTACCTGAGAATAAGACGGTACCAGAAGTACGTCGTCAAAGGTAATGCCTTCACCAATAATCTGTCCCATTTTCTCTCCTCCTGTGTTCATTTGATAAGATTTGTGAATGATTTGTTTTAGTAATATAAGTCATACTTATAAGAACTATTTGCTGTGCTTATAACATTTCCATGAGTTTAGCAAAGTTTTCTATGGCTGTCAACCGGATATTATAGATTTTTTCTCAATATTTTTTTAATTTTGTATCAAAAAAGGATTCCGATGCATCCTGTTCACCGGAATCCTTTTGTTCATGAATCACTCACTGATCATTATTCGCTGAATACCTTACGGGGTGCCACGCTCTTGAGCACCTTCACCAGTTCCTCGTTGGGGCTTAAAATGATCTTCTCGCCGCCTTCATAATACATGGCATAACGGCCATCCGGCTTAAGTACCTCGCCGATGCTGTAATCCTTCTCCTTCACCTGACGGTTCTTGAAATTGTCCAGATGATACGAATAGACCGGTGCAAATACTTCCATGCGGTCCAGGCTGTAAGTAGCTACACGCTTTCTCTTACTCTTTGCCATGATCTTGTCCACAGACAGCTCCTTATCCAGATAGAGATATTCATACTCCAGATCGGTGAACATATTCAGGAAATATGCTCCCACACCTGCGACAAGAGCGATCGGCAGGAAAATGATAAACACAAACATTACCAGGCAGCTTAACACTGTCAGGGTGACAAGTAATACTTTTAAGATTTTAGCCCACGCGGGCTGTTTTGCTTTTACCAGACATTCTACGTAAGAATCACTCATTTTTCGTTTCCTTTTCTCTTCCTTTATTTTGTAGCAGGGATTTTCCGCGCCGTTCTTCCGTTCCTTCGGGAAATCTCTGTTTACGTCTGTCCGGATTCTGTTTCTCCTGACAATCGCTTTCTATTATGATATATCATCCGTGGAAAACTTGCAAGATATGCCCGGATTTTCCGGGCGATTTAATTCTTTTTTTAGAATCCCCTCACGCTTCCTTCATTGACTTTCGGATAGAGAACCTTTATCATAAATCTATATTGCACGCAGAAAGGCGGTTTTCTCATGGCGGTAATGGATGAATTTAAAGAAGAACGGGAAGCACTGAAACGCGGCACTCCTAAACAGAAGCTGGCGTATTTCTGGTATTATTATAAATGGCACGTGATCATTTCTGTGATCGTCATCGGCATGATCGTAAGCTTTATTTACCAGTATACGAACCGGAAGGATACCGCTTTTAACGCTGTTTTATTAAATGCAAGCCTCTTAGACCAGATGTCTTCCGAGCAGCCGGATTTCCTTACGGATTTCGCCGAAAAAGAGGGCATCGATCTGAATACCAGCGATATCACCTTTGATACTTCTATTCGTATCGTGGAAGACAGCATGGACGAGACCTCCGTCACTTCTACCCAGAAGCTGATGGTATATGTGGCAGCAAATGAGCTTGACAGCATGATCACGGATTTCAATTCTTTCCAAAAATATGCCAACAGCAGCCTGTTCTATGATCTGCGGGATATCCTCACAGAAGAACAGCTCCAGGCACTGGAACCTTATTTCTATTACGTGGACAGAGAAGTGGTGTTGGCGATTGAGGCAGCAAACGATGATCTGAATACCGATTATACTCCGGAATATCCCGATCCTCTCCACCCGGAAGAGATGCAGGATCCCATCCCGGTAGGCATCTGCCTGACCGGCTGTACGGATCTGACCGACAACTATTACTTCCGCGGAGACGGTATCGTCATGGGCATCTACGCCAATGCGGAACATGCGGATACCGCAGTGGATCTGGCGGAATATTTATTGAGCAAATAGAAATTTGCAACACTGAACTTAAAAGGCATGCCCCGTTGTGATGGGACATGCCTTAATTATTTTTCTAAAAATCCAGATCGCGGAAGCGGTTTGGTTTCTTGGGCTTGCGCCGCTTTTTCGCCTGTCTGATAGCTTCTCTCCGCCTGCTTTGCAGGTCCTGGTTCACCGAGCGGTACCGGGATCTGGAGCGCTTTCTCCTGCGGCCAAACCGCCACGTCAGCCTGGTACTGCGGTGTGCGAATTGATAGTTCTTAATAAACGCCCGGATCAAAAGTATCAGGAAGATCACTACAGCGATCCCCAGTATCCAGAAAAATACCTTGATCACATTGATAAATATCACTGCCGGACCGCCGGAGGCCGTATCTTCTTCCCCGGAAGCTGTCGGCTGCGTAGCCCCGGTGCTGTCCGGCTCCTGCGTCGCTTCGGTAGCTTCTGCCCCATCCGTTGTTCCTGTGGTCTCGTCCCCAAACACACTGCTTCCTTTTTCCGAAGCCGTGAAATCTATGGATGCCGTTCCCAGTACCACATCATTGTAGGTATAGGTGATCACGGCAGCCTGCCCCGGCGCGGTATTGTCGTAGGAGATTGCGGACACAGCATCCCGGAACGTAATCGTGTTGGGCAGGGTAATACTGTCGTTTTGGTTCAATTGCAGAATCGGTTTGGAATTTCCGAAGATATCGTTGCCGCTGTAAAAAGCTCCCGCATTGTCGATATTATATTTCGTCTCCGTCTGAGAGATGTTTGCTCTCTGGAAATTACTGAATCCATAGTCGAACAGAGCAATCGTATCTTCATAGTAATTAGGGTTCTCATCCTTCATCACCACGCAGATCAGCTTCATGCCGTCCTTCTCCGCACAGGAGACCAGGGTGCTTCTCGCCACATCGGTATAACCGGTCTTACACCCTACCAGGTAGGGATATGCGTATTTTCCGCCCGGGATCAGTTCCATCTTATTGACTTCCATGATGTCATCCGGTTGTCTCTCCGACGGCAGAATGTGCAGCATGTGCGTCATGGTCATCTTGCATAATGCTTCATTGGCAAAAAAAGCTCTGCCAATCATCGCCAGATCATAGGCGCTGGTGTAATGCTCCTCATTGGGAAGACCGTTGGGATTGACAAAATGAGAATCCACACATCCCAGTTCCTTCGCACGCTCGTTCATGATATCACCGAAATCCTGCCAGGTCGTCCCCGAGATATGTTCCGCCACCGCAAAAGAGACCTCATTCGCTGAACGGATCAGAATCGCATTCAGACATTCCTCCATGGTCAGCTGCTCTCCCGGCTCGATGGCGATATGGTTGCTTCCGGGGTCGATATCATGTACCGCATCATAGGAGGAATCCACGATCTCATACATGCTGCAGCGTTCTGAAGCAATCAGGGTCGTTAATATTTTCGTGGTACTGGCGGGATATTCCTTTTGATGAATATTTTTCGCATATAAGATTGCGCCGGTATCCGCATCCATCAAAATTGCAGATTCCGCACTGATCACCGGTCCTGTAGGCCAGTTCGCCACTGCATTGGACTGCACTGCCAGTGACTGATTGTAGGCAATGTTCTCCTCTTTGATGGTGGTAGCCGAAACTGTAAGTCCATCAGACGCAAAAAGGCAGATAACGCTGATTCCCATGACTGCCTTCGTAAAAAGTGTTCTATATGATAAATGCTTAAAAAAACGCATGTATAAATCCTTCCTGATATATCTTTATAAACCTTTATAAAAATGGTGTATGATAATGCACATTTTCTATCATACACCATTTTACTTAAAAACCAAAGTGCTAACTTAATTTTTTTCGCATATGTTCCTGTCCGTCAAAATCTTTCCAGACAAACTCGCTGCCTTCCCAGATCATGTATCCATGCCAGCTGTCTTCCTTGGGCAGTGACACCGATCCGGGATTCATATAAATGTAAGATTCCTCTTCGTGTACAGCGCACTTCGGCACATGAGTGTGTCCGTGCAGCAATATGTCCCCGGGATGCAGCGGCGGAAGCTTCTGTTCGTTATAGATATGTCCATGTGTGGCATAGACTGCCGTCTCCCCTTCCGCAATCACACAGTAATCCGCTAACACAGGGAATTCCAACACCATCTGGTCCACCTCAGTATCACAATTGCCCCGGACGCAATAGATGTCATTTTTACGGGCATTCAAAAGTTCAATGACTTCCTTCGGTGCATATCCTTCCGGAAGGTCATTGCGGGGACCGTGATATAAGATATCCCCCAACAACAGAAGTCTCTCCGCTTCCTCTTTTTCATATGCCTCTAATAATTTTCTGCAATAGTATGCCGAACCGTGAATGTCCGACGCGATCATCCATTTCATCCTCTTTCCTCCGGGTTTTATATGAAACCAGCCACGACCGCCCGATGCAACAGGGTCGTGCACAACCACCTGTTCCGTCAGGGGCATGCATAGTCATCCATTCCAACAGGGTCACTTGACAAGCTTTCCAAGATAAAGTACATTGACAATACAGATTCTACACGAATCTGCAGCATTCATCAAGAAGAGTCATTAAATAAGAAAAATCATCAAACAGGAAAAATCATTAAATAAAGAAAGGTTATCAAATATATGAGATTACGCAATATTACCGGCTCCCGTGAAGTGATCGCAGAAAGTCCTTACGTGGTACCGGAAGATACTTTGGAAAGCTGCCCCGGAACCTGGCATGAGATCTTTGGTAACGATCACCCCATTCATATCGAGATCGGTATGGGAAAGGGACGTTTCCTGCATACCCTCGCCAAATCAAATCCGCAGATCAACTATGTGGGCATTGAAAAATATTCCAGTGTCCTGCTCCGTGCGATCCAGAAAATGGAGGAGCGTCTGGCGGCGGATACCGAAGAGAATATCGATAACCAGCTGCTCACTGAGGTCAGTTCTCGCGTCATTGGTAACCTGCGTCGTCGCGCCGATGG
>OGGU01000490.1_pt1 | contig 30530 bp, 17 predicted proteins | sample 1571241 | NCBI WGS metagenome assembly OGGU01 (sample SAMEA2581934, study PRJEB24529) | metagenome | biome: Human gut stool | place: China | collected 2011
TTTGGAAAATAGTGATTTAACAATGCTGTATATTCCTCATTGTGTAAACGTACCCTAATATGTAATAATTCGTGTACAACGATATACTCAATACATGGGAGTGGCTTCTTTATCAATTCAAGGTTAAAAATAATATTTCGTGTGCGGTGATTACAACTTCCCCATAAAGTTTTCATTTGCTTGACCTCCCATTTATTCACACTAACCTCCAATAATTTTTCCCATTTGGTGATAAGTGGATGGAGCATCAATTTGAGTTCTGAGCGATACCATTCTCGCAACACCTCTGCTCGACGTTCTTCTGTCGCCCCTTTACGAACATATAGCTTAATATATTCATTGCCCTGAATCTCAACTTTTGCAGGAGCGTTATGATATAAAACTTTCAAACGATACCTATGGCCTTTGAAGTAATGATTCTCGCCAGAGACATATTCACGGGGTGTTTGGCGACTCTGATCAAGGATCTGTGAGACGCGTTGATTTATCCACGGAATTTTCGTAATCAAGAATAATCGCACAGCCTCCTCCGTCATTCCAATAGGAACAGACACATGAACACGAGCATTGGGTGGATATATTGTAAGATGCACATTTTTAATATTTTTCCACTCAACCTCCACAGATATATTAGCAACTTCAACAACCGTCATTAGTACTCTTTTTGCGCAACTATCAACTGCATAATATCATCAATCTTCACCTGCTCCACCCCTTGCAAAACATTCTCAACGGCTCTCCGAAGAGCTTTCATCTTTTTCAAACCGCTACCATCCATATCTCTAAAACCATCACGTGCATTTGCTTTGATCGTTTCGTGAACACGAAGCACTAACGATTCATCACCGCCAAGATTATCATAAAGAGCCTGCTTCCCCTTTGTATCAATGGTTGCAGGATATTTTGTCTTAATGGTTGATCGAGCCTCTTTCAGTTTCGCAATGAGTTGTTTTATTAATTCCTTATATTGGATTTTACCATCTTTCTGTTCTTGAAGCAGGTGGTTAAGTAAATCAGACATTTTATCAAAGTAGGCCGGATTGTTCGGTCGTTCACTGATAATCATCTTTCGCATATTTGCCGCCAAAATCTCTGCAACAGAACGCTCATTCTGCTTGATTTTCTTTGGCAGAGAATCGATTGCCTTATTACCCTGCGTATCTATCAAGTCGAGAAATGAAATATCAGCTAAATCGACCAGTTTTTCACTATCCTCGGCTCGCACATAGTTATCAATAAGCTGACGCATTGCCGGATCATAATATTTCAGATCGAGTGCATCTCCACTTTTTAATTTTATCTCATCTTTGATATCATTGAAATAATCAACCTGCTTTTTGATGTCGGCAGCCTCCTCTGCGGTATAGCCAGCCTGTTCCATCTCATTGGCTATATCAATATAACGACGCACCAAACGCGACACAAGTTTATAGAAGGTCTCGCGTTTATTGGCATTCTCCTCACACTCTTTTTGCTGATCTTCCACAGGTGTTGTTTCGGCATATACAAAATATGCAAAAAAACCTTCTCGCGTTTGCGGATGTATCACCTCGCACATCGTATAGACCGCCTGTAATGATTCTTCCAAGGCTTTGCGACCTTCGGCAAGACGATTCGAAAGTAGGCCTTCGATATCGTCGGCATCATAACCATCAAATGCCCCATTTGTATAATCTTCGATCGCACTCTTTACTGCTCCAAACAAATCTTGGTAATCAATAATATATCCAAAATCTTTCTCCTCACTATCTACTCGATTCACACGACAAATTGCTTGGAACAGATTGTGATCCCTCATTTTTTTATCGATATAAAGATAGGTTGCCGACGGTGCATCAAATCCAGTCAATAGCTTATCTACGACAATCAGCAACTTCATATCTCCGGGATGGTCCGTAAACTCCTTTTTCGCCCAAGTTTCAAACTGTTCCGGGGTTTTGTCACCAATCATTCTTTGGTACATCTCATATTTTGTGAGATCCTCGGTCTCGCCATCACCCTGATACTCATCTTTTACCGATGCAGTATTTGCGTCGTAACTTGTAACCACAGCGCAATGCCCTTTCAACTCTGTCGATTGAAAAACCTCCCAATAACGACACGCCTGATATATACTGTCGGCCACAAGCATGGCGTTCCCATAACCACCTGCCAAGGCCCGCTTGGTACTCATATCTTGACAAATATCCGCGACAATGCGGTCGATACGCTCCTTACTGCTAAACAGCTTTTCCATCTTTGCCCAACGCTCTTTCAACGCAGCACGGGCTACCGAACTCAGACCCTTGGTTTTTGCGTCAAACCACTCATCAATTTTCTCTCGTTTGCCCAAGTACTGTTCTACATTTCGGGCCTCATAACGCAAATCAAGAATAACCTTATCCTTTACCGCTTCATTAAACTTATAGCTATGAATATACGAGCCAAAAGTCTCTATCGATTTCTTCTTATCCGTATGGAGTAGAGGGGTACCCGTGAAACCTATTAACATCACATCGTCGCCCATGATATGCTTCATGGCTTCGTGGAGCATGCCGCCCTGTGTGCGATGACATTCATCAACAAAGACATAAACATCACCCTTCGCTCGAAAATCAGCGGGGAGCGATTTTGCCAACTCTTCAAGATACAAGTCGAGCGACTTACTTGCCTTCTTATTTCCTACCGATATGGCATCGCCGTCATTCTTATTGCCAAATTTGTGTATCAGTGTACAAATAAGCCATGGTTCAGCAGCATTTAGCATCTCAATCAGCTTACTACCACTCTTGGCTCGTTGAATCTGCTCCCCTGCATCCTTAAAGCCTGATTCTATTTGTTTATCCAACTCATCACGGTCGGTAATGATTACCACACGAGCATCACTTACGTTTTCACGTATCCACTGGGCCAGCCATACCATCGTAAGCGATTTGCCGGAACCTTGCGAATGCCATATAATACCGTTTTCCTTCTTGTGAACCCTAGGTTGAGCTGCTTTGAGGGCGAAATATTGATTGGGACGGGCCGCCTTCTTTATCCCTCCGTCGAAGATGATAAAGTCATGGATATATTCTAACAGTCTTGCAGGCTCAAAGAATTGCAAGATGCTACGATCCAACTCATTGGTATACTCCTTTGCTGTAAAATGCGATGACTGGCATGGCTCGCCACACGGCTCTTTCCAACGCAACCAGAATTTTTCGGGAGTTTTGATTACACCATAGTGCAATCCCTCGGTGTCGTTGCCCGCAAAAAGCAACTGTATGGTCGTGAAGAATCGAGGAATATAACCATCCTGCTGGTTACGAATATTCTGGCGAATACCTTCGTGGGCAGAGACTGTACTACGTTTGAGTTCGATTACGGCAAGAGCAATACCATTGACATATACGACCAGATCGGGGCGCCGGTCGCTTTCGCCTTGAATGGTTACCTCCTCGGCTATCTGAAAATCATTCTCCATCGGGTTGGTCCAATCGATAAGGTGTACCATCTTTTTCTTTTCGGTCACCTCGGCCTGTATATTCACACCATAACGCAACAAGGTATAGACCTTCTTGTTGGCATTATACAATCCGCCACCGAGGGAGTTTGCCGACTGCTTGAGTTTGGCAATGGCACTCCGTATCTCCTTGTCAGTATAACCGCGCCGAGAGAGAGATGCCGTAAGCAATGATTCTTCGATATTGGCATTACCCTCACGAGTCTCCCAGTTCCCGAGATAGGTGTACTTTAAGACATTCTTAAAAAGTCCTATCAGCCTGTTTTGCGTCACACGTTCCTTTGCCCCGATATTTGCGTCCATAATTATTCTTATTTTTTACCAAATAGATAGCCCAACGACAATGTGATAATGGGCAAAATGCCATCCCATAAGCCAGCAACAGCAGAAACTGTTTTCTCATTGCAATACACTATAATAGATACGACTGTTACACCAACCAGCAACAAAACACACAATATTGCCGTTATATTTTTTGATGCATTTTCTGCGCTACCAAAAGATCTTCCTATACAGCCCAAATTCTTGTCTATCTTATCTAATTCATGTTGTAGTTCTATTTTTTTACAGTTAATATCATAGTCATGTTGTTCTTTCTGCAAATCTCTTTCATGGGCATTTTGTAGCTTTGTCTGCTTTATTACATCAGGAGAAAAAGACGTACCAGACTCTGTATTATATTCAGTTCCCATTTATTCTCTTTTTATAATTAAACAGATGCGTTAGTTGTTGGCTGAGATGCTATGGCTTTATCTAAATACCAAGTATAGAAGAATATTTTATCGCTATTATCATTAACATTGTTAATAGCCTGAATACTAAATTTTAGGTAAAGGTGTTTCCCATCTATTGTTGCCACTGAAGATAATGATGATACACTTGAAAAAAACGCCTTATGTTGGTTATAGAATGTTATCAGCATATAAGCATCAGGGGAGCCTTGATTTTCAACGGTTTGCTGGATTCTTCCTTCTTGCTCATCACTACTTTCAGCAAAAACAATCCGAAATCTTAAATTCATAATCTGAAACTCAAGATATTCCCCCATTTGTAGAACAACATTTCCAGAACTAATGATGTCATAATGTTCTGTTGAAATTGTTACATCAGGTAAATTTTTTTTCGGTTCCATAATATTTTTATTTTGTTTTTAATCCTATTTGTCCTGTTAATAGCTTTTGCATCATGCCCGATTTTAGGAGACGGTACTTGTCGCGTTTGGCTTCAAGGTCAGCTATCTCCTTATCCATATCACTCAGAATTGTAGCTATTGCCGTTTGCTCTTCTTTATTCTTTGGAATATTAATCATTATTTCTGACAACTCTTTACTATTTATGTGTTTTACAGTTGTCCCAGTTACTCTATCTATAATCTTTGACCTATTTATATTTATACTGTAACTAACAAAAGATGTATCATATAATGGCTTATGTCGCAACACATTAATTCCACTGCCAATTATGACGCCTTTTATTAATAACGCAGAGCAGCGGCCTAATCCATCTGGAGTTACATCTGAATCTGGGAAAAGGATCTCATTCCCCAATGATATAGTAGTAGGTTGGCAGTTTGTTCGAGAAACTGGTAATGTAATCACTTCCCCATAGCTAAATAGCTCCCCATAATGTATGCAAATATTTTTACCGTTAGGTATAATATCATTTTTAGATAAAGATTGGCCTTTAACCCACACACCAATTTCTCCTAATCTTTTTTCTACCCATGGATCGGTAAATCCGGGAAGGCGTTTTTTACCGGTTAGGAGTTGTTGCATCGCCCCTTGTTTAATCAGGCGTTTCTTGGCGATTTTCTTATCCAATGCCGCATTCAATCCATCTATATCACTCAGCGCCTCCGCAATAGCTCGTTGCTCAGCAATATCTTTTGGCCCATATATAGGTAAATTCCGAACAATACTGGCAGTATAACTTTGTTGTTTAGTCCCTTGACAATATTTAAATGCCAAATATTGCCCCCACATACGATAAAACCAAAATAAATATTCAGTGCACATCTTCTCTGTCCCATTTATTGCCAAACAAGACTGATTGGTTGTAGCCGGAGCTCCGACAAAAGCACATCGTCCACGAGTACCTTCGGCCTCAAGGCCTGTAATTGCCATCAGGAATGTCCCAGGCTGATGAACACGCAAATTAGTATTCCTCACAGCCTGCTGGGAAATATGTTCGACAGTGTCGAAAATTTTATTATAATTCAATTCCCCACTAGAAATCCATCGCACATTGCCTTTGTAATATTCAGGAATACCACGATAAGGAGTAGCTCCACTCGAGAATGTAACTAATACATCCTGAAAGGTACATAGTATCCAATCCGATGGAATCGGGCCGAACTCAGTTTGCTTATATTCTTGCGTTACATTCATTACTTACCTTTTAATAAGAATTTTTCAACTAACTCTTTTAAGGTTTTTGTAGTTTCTGAGATATCCTTAGAATCCAACCTCAATGCCTCATATTCTTTGTTAGCAATTACCGGTTTCGTATATAATTGCTCAACAGTCGTCATTAGTAACTTGCGTTTATCCTCATCCTCTTTATTAGGCATTTGTTCCAAATAGGCCGTCAATGTAACAGCTACGCTCTCTCTAAAAGCATACTCTTCCATTAGATTACGCTCTTTTTGATACTGCGCTAAAGCAAAGCCCAACAAGAAAAACATGGGCGAAGATTTAATCCCGTTGATTACTATATTAGCCCACTCATATCCGGTATCTGCTTTCAACCAAAAGAACACCGCACAAACCCAGGCAATTGTCAAGACAGCAATAACACAACATCCAATTAACCAACCTGTTATACTTTTTGATAAGTCTTTCTTCCTGTTATTGAAACTATGACTCAATGTACCATCTGCTATATACCCCATCATTTTACGAACCTCTTCTGCATTAGCAGACACACTATCATAGTCAGTTGTAATTTGTGATATCTTTGCGGCCGCTTCTGCATTAAACTCCTCAAGAGCTTTTTCTGATCGTGCAATTGCATCGTCATTCTCTTTTATTTGTCCATTTATACGTTCTTGAGCTGTTTTTAGAGCTGTCACAATAGTATTCGCGTTGCTATTCAATGTTTCTATTGTATTCTGGCCGGCTGTAGCATTGTTTTGAGCGTTTTTAATATTTGCTAATATTGTGTTTGACTCCGATTGGTTATTCTTCAAAGTCTCTAACTCCTGCCTTTTGGTTTTAATTAGATTTTCAATCTCTATCTTTTTAGTTTCCAACTCTTCGATCAGAGATTTTACCTTATTTTCTCGGACATCTATGTGCGACATCGTTAGTTCAGCCCGCTGCTCTAATCCTTTAAGAGTGGACTCACGAATGCCTAATTCTATGCGTTTAGGTTGATCCCAGAAACCACATTGCATCTCAAAATATACTAGGGGTTTAATCTGAGAAACCGCTTGTTCATAAGAAGGCGACTTCAAATTATTCGTTATATTGACAATAGTATTCCTTAATGAGATAGTCCCATATAAAGGAAGTGAGATATTATCACTTGGGATAATTTTCCAACTCCCCGTCTCAAGAAAGTCATTCAATTGCGACACAGCTCTTTTTGCCAAAGCAAAAATTTCAGCAATAGAATAATCTGCAACAACTATGCTGTCAATAGTCGCAGTATCTTTATATTTATTTTGGAATGGAGTATTAAAATCAGCTTTCTCAAACTCCACGATCGCATCTAATATACTTTGCCTTTGGGTAACATTCATAATCTATGATATTTAAATTTAATATCCCATCTGTTTCAAATGTGCTGCGACTTTTGCCTCTAAGTCGGTTATATCGGCATCAATCTCGGAGAGCGTTTGGTCATAACGCTCTGCAAGAGCCGACACCTTGGAGGTAAGTTGTTGGCTAATGCGTTGCATCTCACCGTCAAGACGTAAGGCAAGCGATGCGAACCATTTTTTCTCAATAACCAATCGCTTAACTTCTTCCTCAGACAGATTGGCATACTTGACTACAAGAGCAGTAAGCAAGTCATATTTACGTTCCTTAATCAATTTCTTATTAAGTGATATATCACCTTTGAGGTCGAGATACTTTTGCAACACGGCAATCTCATCGGCATCGGTTTTCTTATCGAGTGCCTTAATTCGTTTTTTTACATTGGCATCGGTAATCTTACTATCGGGAAAATTGTCCTCATCAAGATAATTCTCCGCCTGTTCCTCGACCAACTCAGCAAGCTGCTCCTCATTTTGCGCCAGCAACTCCTCAGCAGCAGCAATAACATCCCGCTTTTCTGCAAAATACTCGTCAATAACAATTGGTACAGGGAGCAGGTCGCAAACAACGTCTTCGGGGGTAGCTGCCTTTTTCTCCTTCTTCTTTTCGTCATTCTTCTTCGAGGCTGGCTGTGGAGTGTACAGTTGCACTGTCCAGCTTCCGGACGAAATCATATAGCAATCATCTTGCATCGTTTCGCCCCAGTAGTTCATCAGGCAATCATAGACATCATAAGCATCGACAAGCGACTTATCAACCCCGAAAATCTCCAACAACGAGTTACCCAGTTGCTCGATGAGTTTTTTGGGAGCAAATCCGGGAACGAGAGCATAAAGTTGAGCCCGATGAGAATCGCACCACTCGGCAAAGCTCTTCTGGAACACCTCTTTCTGATTACGGAAATCTACATTCCCGGTAACAGCATCACGCACTGCCTCCGGGTTACACTTCAAAGAATAGTAACCTTTGCGCGTAAGATGGTCGCAAAAGAGGTCATCACAAAGCGACGGACATACCTCCCAATAGGTATCGAGTTGGTCTATATCGTGTTTGGGCAAACCTCCATGAAGGTGTGCATCGATATCTTGCAGAATCTCCGTATCGGGAGCAGATACATAGCGAGGTATGTTGAGATTGTAATCGTTACGTTCAATCTCCTCCATAGGCACAAAGCGCGCATAATGAGGCACATCACGCTGCGCTTGCCACACATCGACAATGCGACGAATATCCTGCTCTCGCAGACGATTCTTGGCTCCATCTTTGATATATCCACCTTTGGCATCGATCATAAACACTCCCTTACGCCCTGCTGCTTCCGACTTTTCTATAATGATGATACAAGCCGGAATACCTGTACCATAAAAAAGGTTGGCAGGGAGTCCTATGATTCCCTTGATATACCGTTTTTCGGCAACGAGATATTTACGGATCTGAGCCTCGGCATTGCCTCTAAAAAGGACGCCATGAGGCAAAATGCAGGCGGCACAGCCGGTCTGTTTCAGAGAGCGTACGATATGGAGAAGGAAAGCATAATCGCCATTCTTTTCCGGCGGAACACCGATTTTAATGCCTTCGCCCCAACGATGGTATTCATCTTCGAACTTTGCACTCTTCAACCACGACTTTGTTGAAAAAGGTGGATTTGCGACAATATAGTCGAAGGTCTTTAACTGGTCGCTTTCTTTAAATTGAGGATCATTAATCGTATCGCCTTGTCTGATATCGGCATAGATTTCATTATGAAGAATCATATTCATTTTTGCCAAACCGACAGTAGCATTATCTTTTTCCTGACCATAGAGAGTTGCCCCACCGGGAGTTTCACACATAGCACGAAGAAGCAGGGAACCCGAGCCGCAAGTAGGGTCATAGATAGTCGTCTTTTTCCCATTTTTGGCATTTCCTAACCCGATAACCTCGGCCATCACACGACTGACCTCGGCCGGAGTATAAAACTGGCCTTTACTCTTACCGCTCTCTGTGGCAAAATTCTTCATCAAATACTCATAAGCATCACCTATAAGATCGTCATCTGCCGCTCTATTTTTGCTAAAATCGAGGTTCTCATTCTGGAAAACGGCAATAAGTTTACTTAAAGTTTCAACTTTGTCCTTTCCTTTGCCCAGCTTGGTGTCATCTTCAAAATCGGCTACAAAAACGCCACCAAGTTGATTTTCCTCGGCAAGAGCAGCCATCTTTTTATTCATCTCCTCCCCAATATTCGGGTTACCTTTGAGAGCGACAAAATCCTCAAAGTAACAACCTTTAGGTATATCTATATCGAAACCTTCGTCATTACGCTTTTTATCGCTGATATATTTAACGAAAAGAATGACCAACACATAATCCTTGTATTGACTTGCATCCATACCGCCGCGAAGTTCGTCACAGCATTTCCACAATGTACTATATAGTTCTGACTTTTTTACCGCCATAATGATTTTTCTAAGTTCTATTTAATATTTCCGCTATTTTAGAATGGTTGTTTCCGCAACCACTCACTCATAAAACGATCGTAAATGATATACCCGCAAGGTGTCTGGTAGATCAATTCGTTGTCGAGCAGTTTCTTTAATGAAGCACTGACACTGCTCGCCGCACGAAGCCGATGTCGACTGATAAAATCTCCAGCCAGCACTTCTTTGACACACCCCTCTCGGGCAATAGCTTTCAACAGGCACACCTGACCGAAAGAATATGTTTTCAGCAAGTCTGCATACATGTAACTATACTCGGATAAAATCTGCTCTGTGGCGTATGCAACCAGTTCCATATCCACATTACGATCGTACCCGTACAGGCGGTTAAGGAGACACTGCACATACCAGGTATGACCCTCGTACTTTTCATATATTGAATTGAAAACTTCTTGATGCAATTTCACATTGTGCTCGGCAAAATGCCCTGTTGCAAAACTTGCGTATTCGTCCCGTTGTATCGGACCGATTGTAAGCGGTTGCGTACTTTGATAGAACGGCCTTCTCGACGAAGTGAACATCTCCTGCATCTGACGTTGTTTGCTGCCGACAAAGATAAAATTTACATTGGGCAGGAACTGGATATAGGAGCGCAACAATGCTTCAACACCTTTCTCCGGGTATTCAACAATCTGCTGGAACTCGTCTATGGCAACATAGCATCGTTTCTCTGACGAGCCCAGATACTCGAATATCTCTTTCAAAGTGTTTTCTTCCTCGGCCGGAGCCACATCTATCGTCACCTTAGGAACACCTGTCAATTCGTCAAAAGTAAACACGGGGCGGCAGCTGCGGACAAACTTACTTATACGACTCAAAGCCTTTTGCGGGGCGGAGTCCAGCTGTCCCAACACTGTACTGGCAAATAATCGTACAAAATCGCCTAATGACTGGGTTGAATAGATATCCAAATAGAAAGTATCGATATCTGGCTGCTGCTCTTTCAAACGGTAAAAGGCATGACGGATCAGCCCGGTTTTTCCCATACGACGGGGTGCTATCAATGTCACGTTGCGTCCATTGTGGAGAGCTTCGAGAATAACTCTAGTCTCCTGCTCCCTGTCGCAAAAGAGTTCTGGGCTGTAATATCCCGAAATAAGAAAAGGATTATTAGGCTTCATACTATTTCAATCATTCCGTTACAGATTTATCGTAACGCAAATATCGCAATAAAGCATAAGATGATAAAATAATCCGTTTAAAATTTGCCGTGCACGTCCACATAAGTTGTATGCAGTCTTGAGTGAATTAGTCTATGAGCGCCCTATTTTTTCTCAATATGAATTGACACATACCTGCCAAACAATATGTACTCTGTCAGACAACAAAATTGCCTTTACCTTATTCCCGCATTCATATATGCCAATTAAATGCATCGAAAGTAGAAGGGAACATAAAGTGCATCTTTTTCACTTAAAAAGTAAAGGGAACTTCTTGCAGAGTTTTTCCATACATTAAGTATTTCTGTGTAATCTCGGGAAGAAGATAGGGCAATTTTATATGACATATGGGTTTATCGAACATGATACTTATTAGTTGGTGGTTTGTGTTTGTGGCAATTGTCGTCGCATGACTTTCTTGAAATCCCGAACAATTTGTTCTCCCATATTTACAATAGTACTGTCGACTTTGTGTATTTCTACCGGTGTGACAGCGTTTTTGTATTTGGCTTTGCCCATACCGAACTTCATTTTATCTAAATTTCCCGAAATATTCAGTCCCAGTTTGAAGGGTATGGGCGATTTGAGTATGGATATGTGATAATTGAAATTCATATCCAAGTCTTGGTTCCCACCTACGGCAGCCCGGTAGCGATCCATTTCTATTACAAACGGGTAGACGGTTACATGACCGTCTTCGACACTGATGTTGACAGAGATACTGTCGATCAAATTTCTCTCTTTGTTCTTGAAGAAAAATTTTTTCGATATTTCGGCAAAAGTTTCACCATCGAGAAGGACGAGGCTATCGCCTTCAACATGGATAGCCGATCGTAACGAGGGTATTTTTATATTGAGGCATGAGTCTAAGCCCGACTCGGCCGATACATTGAAATCGACAGTTCCTTGAAATGACCGTAGCATGGGGACAATGGTATCTAACGAAGGAATAAAATCGACAAGTTTCCCTATATTGATATTATGAAGTTTGAAATCGAATCCAGCATATCCTTGCTCTGGTTGTCGGGCTTGATAGATCAGCGTCGTGCGCATAGTCGCATCCATTCCTTCCATACTGAGCTCTTTGAGGTGAATGGCTTGATTGCGTATATCTATTGCACCGTGTACGTTTTTGAAAACCATTTTCCCGTAACGAACCCGATTCAAATTGGTTTGTAATTCAAAATCGATATTTCGAGGAATAACGAATAGTTTTAGGGCAGTCGACGTAGTGTCGGATTCAGTTTCGATTTGAGTAGTGTCTTTTGGAAAAGAGATAGACCGAATTAACTGGTTACAATTTAGATTCTTAGAGGAAAGTGTTAATGTGGCCCGTAGTTTTTTATTGTGACGCATAGCGCCGTATAAATCGTGAATCGCACCGGTCGCCGTTAAATCGGATCTTCCTATTTTCATGGTCGCGTTATGTAAAGTAATAGCTCGATTACCGACTGAAATTGCAGTCTTTTGCATTCGAATAGGTAAAGCCGATTGTGGGGTACGTACAAAAAGCCGATTAAAACCTACTATGCCTTTTGGAATCCACAAAGAGTCTTTTAATTGTTGTGCCGTTATTGTAATCCCGGCTTTGTCCATGCCCAATTTAGTATCTCCGAGACGGCAGAACAAGGTGTCGGCTTCTAATGCGAATCCTATTTCGGGTCGGGTAGGATTGTTTTCTGTCGGTTGTAATTTTACGGTTGCAACGGTTTTCCCACAAAATAAATTTGATGTATCCGGTAGGGAAGCTTTTAATTTGTTTGCATTTAGTTTACACTCTACAAGAGCGATTCGTGTAGTATCTTGTGGGTTGGTCGTTTTTATTAAAGCCGATAGATTGTTTATCGATGAGTTTAATCGCGTTGAGTGAAAAGCCATATTCCCTATTTCGATATGGGCTCCTAATACATCGTTTCCCACGAAAGACAATGAGGCATCACTCGTGAATTCGAATTTCTTATTTTTATCTCGTAAAGCCAATTTGCTCATATTTATTTTTCCTTTGGCCCGAATTCGTCCTATGTCTTTCTTTTTGATAGATGACAAACGGCAACGCACGTTCATGTCGGCATCTAATTTCCCTTCGATACTCACACCATCTTGTAAAGGGAACGTTTGTGCCAATGCCGTTAGGTCTATCGTAGATTGGGTATGAAACGAGATATCGGGATCGCCTAATAGATCATTTACTTTGGCGTCGGCCAAGATATCGGTATGAGCTCCTTTGAAGTGAAATATTTTAAGATCGAGATAAGATGGCGATTGCCGCATTAAGTCTATCTGTCCGAAAAAGTTGGCTTTAAGTTCATCTATTCCATAGGGCAATTGGGCATATTGGGCGGATGCATCGTTTATTTCTATTTTTAATGTAGCTAATGGCATTTTCCCTTTTCCATATAGACCTTTTAGATTGCCATTAACTGTAACGTCGCCTTTGGCCGAAACTTTTTCTTTTTTGAGAATACTTTCGGGAATCATGTGAAGGACTGTTTCCAACGAAGGTGCATGTAGCCCGTATTGCAGATCGATATCTAACGCTTGTGCGGTTGTGTCTTTGCAGATAGAGCCGTGTATGTCTAATTTTATGCCGTTAATCTCCATCATAGCATCGTGCAAGGAAAGAGCCCGTTTCGAACGATTTAGCTCGATGTCGGTTTGTAGGTGGGTGGCGATACGATGAGCCAGTAATTCACCATTTTGCCAGAACAGAATGTTTTTGTTGTTGAAATCCAACGTTAACGTAGACTGTTCTTTCTTTAAATTTGCTTTTAATTTAAGATTTGCATCCCATAGATTGGCGAATACATTCGTTTCCCGATCGTCGAAAGTGACCGTGGTATGACGTAGCGAAACGTGCTTGATGTCTATTTCGTTAATAATTGGCGAAGTAGCGGTTGTTGTATCGGGTGTATTTGTCGTGTCGGCGATCAATATATTCCAGTTGGCGATTCCATCTTTTCCTTTAAAGGCGTATATGTTTGTACTATCCAATGATAATCGGTTGATACTGATTTTTTTTTGCTGCAAATAATCGACGAGATTGATTACGGCAACGGCTTTTCGAAAAGTGGCTAATGTGTCGGTACGTTGCCATAAAGAATCACGGATAGCCTTTGATACCAATGTGCCATTTTCCAATTTTATTCCAAAACGGGGAAAAGTTGAAAAAAAGGTCAGCTCTACGCTATTCATATCGAGCTTGGCATTTATGTTTTGATTGGCTACGTTTAATACGATGGGGGTCAATTTTTCAGGCGTAAATATAAAATTTATGGAGAAAGCGATTACTGCCGAGAGAAAGACTATCAACGCTCCCAGTGTAATACCCGTAATCTTAAACAATTTTTTTGTTCGGTTTTTCATATTAACACTCTTTTAGTCATACAAAAATAACAAGAAAGTTGTGAAAGCTGTTTGTATTTGTATGAAGTAAATATTTTTTAATTGATGTCATACTCTTTTTACATAGCTGATAGTTGCCATAGAGTACACCGGTAGATTGCTATTTGATTCGTAGTGACACTGTTTAACAAAGAATACTTGCTTCTGAAATCCGTTTCTTCTATCTTTGTGAGGGAAGTTTTGAAAAATGATAAGGATAATATTATGTTGGCATATACATACGTTGAACCCGGTAAGTTTGAATTGCAAGAAAAGCCGAAACCCGAGTTGAAAGATTCGCGCGATGCGATTGTGAGGGTTACTCTTGGAAGTATTTGTACCAGCGATCTCCATATCAAACATGGTAGCGTGCCGCGTGCCGTACCGGGAGTAACGGTCGGGCACGAGATGGTGGGTGTCGTAGAAGATGTGGGAGAAGATGTTATAGGTATTAAGCCGGGAGATAGGGTTACTGTAAATGTCGAAACTTTTTGTGGCGAATGTTTCTTCTGTCGTCGTGGGTATGTCAATAATTGTATGGATCCCAATGGCGGTTGGGCTTTGGGGTGTCGTATCGATGGCGGTCAAGCCGAATATGTTCGAGTGCCCTATGCCGATCAAGGTTTGAATCGTATTCCAGATACGGTAAGCGACGAACAAGCTTTGTTTGTAGGCGATATTTTGGCAACCGGTTTTTGGTCCGTACGTATTTCGGAAATTACATCGGAGGATACGATTCTGATTATTGGAGCCGGTCCTACCGGCATTTGTACCTTATTGTGCGCTTTGTTAAAGAATCCCCGGCGTATTATTGTTTGTGAGCAGTCCCCGGAAAGAATACAGTTTTTGCAAGAACATTATCCCGACATATTGGTAACTACTCCTGAACATTGCGAGGAGTTTGTTCGTAAAAATAGCGATCATGGCGGTGCTGATGTGGTTTTGGAAGTGGCGGGAAGCGAGGATACTTTCCGTTTGGCTTGGAAATGTGCTCGTTCCAATGCTATTGTAACGATCGTGGCACTTTACGATAAACCTCAAATTTTGCCCTTACCCGATATGTATGGAAAAAATCTTATCTTTAAAACCGGAGGGGTGGACGGTTGTGATTGTGCAGAGATACTTCGCTTGATAGAATCGGGTAGGATAGATACCACGCCACTCATTACTCACCATTTTTCATTGAATGAAATTGAGAAAGCTTACCGTATCTTTGAAAATAGAGAGGACGGAGTTATCAAGGTTGCGATAAGAAGTGTTTGAAAATAAGATGAGTCTTTGTATAAGTTTGTAAAAAGATATTGTATTCTAAAATTATAGATTTTAGTCACAAAAGATACTTAATGGCTTAAAATTCTATAATTTCTTGGGCCGTGATTCCATTATCAAGTGCTCTGCTCAAGATAAAACTCGGCTAAATGAAGATCTTAATGTTACGATAGCTAAAACTCAGAAATAGGACTTAGACTTAAGTTTTTCAAAGGATACACCCAAGCCTGAAACGATTTTTGAATACCAGCATAACTTTGATGTAGGACGTGAGAATGCCAGGATTGCTACCAAAGAGGTTCCTAAATTGGATCCGTTTGTGCTGGCTTGGAATAAGCATATTGAATCGATTTAGTTATTTTGCCCTTTAAAATACAGTAGACGGGCTCAATGTGTTTAACTCTGATAACACTATACCTCGCCAGTGTCTTTATTTACATCTTCTTCACAAGTAGAATTGTACATTGTTAAAAACGAGAAGAATGAAATAACCTCATTTATAGGACTAAGTAATGACGGAATCGAAATATTCCCCGTCACAAGGTCGAGAATTAGGACAACAAGTTGTAGAATAAGAATATCCATCGGATAGATACGAACACAATATAAAAGTCATTCGATTCTACTGCACTTATCTGTTCCAAAATAATCGGTCGGGACAAAACCGACCTTTCGGAAAAGCTCTACCCTATATTACACCTAGTCATTAAATCGATACGATTATCGCTTATTTCATAAATACGAAATAAACGGCAAGAACAAGGCAGCCGAACGCCGCAATATGGTTCCAATGCAACGACTCTCCTTTAAAAACTACGACCGAAAATAAAGTGAATATGATTAAGGTTATTACTTCTTGTATTACCTTTAATTGCATAAGACTAAACGGTCCTCCATTCTCTCTAAATCCCAATCGATTAGCTGGTACTTGGCAACAATATTCGAACAATGCTATACCCCAACTAAGCAATATCACACCATAAAGCGGCCAATTATTGATAACCTTCATTTCTTGCAATTTCAAATGCCCATACCAAGCCAGTGTCATAAACACATTAGAAACAATAAGTAATCCTATCGAATATAATCCTTGCATTGCGTCTTATTTTGGAGTGCAAAGTTACACGAAATAGCAGTAAATAGAATAAATTTCATAGGTCAAATTTATTAAAAGCTGTACAATAAAAAGTCCCCTTCAAAAATTATTCCCCCTCGATATATTATCTCTATATTCACATAATATAAAAAATAGGCTATATCTCGGTAAAATCAAAAATTTGATTTTGTCATCAATTATATTATCTTTGTAGAAATATATAGTAAAGCATTGTATGAATAGAACCCATATTGAAACTTTTTCATACCAGTTATCGCCTCAATACTATTTTAACAGACTGCTGAAAATTTGGTTACATAATAATTGGGGGTGGCTTCTATCTTTTTTCCTCCTTCTCGTGGGGCTATCCATTCAAAACCCTCTATTTATTTATGTAGGACTTATCATTTTATTTTTGGTATTTCCTATGATCATCTCTTACCTGTGGTTCGCTTATGCCCTACACCCCGATTGCCGTATGTCCATACTTTCAAAAACAGTCGAAATAAACAAAAACGGCCTTTCTTGTACTTTCGACGATGGACGAACAGAATCCATAGCATGGAAACGAATTACCCATATACGTTATACCTCGACAGACATTATCTTCCACTTGTCAAACTATATTTTTTTCATTTTACCATACAATTCGTTCAAATCGAATGACGATTTAGAATACTTCTTAAAAAATTTTCTCGCTCTCAACATTCAAAATAAAAAATAATTGTATATTTGAGTACAATTTTTCAAACATGAAAATGTTCAGACAAATTCTAAAATATTCATTTGCAGTCCTAATTGTCTTCTCGACAATCTTCTCATCGAGTGCACTGACGCTTGACGAAGCACGAGAGTTGTACAAGGCCGGTAAATACAAAGAAGCCGCTCCTGTATTCAAGGCACAACTGAAACGCCGCCCCAATGATGGATCGTTGAACCATTGGTATGGAGTATGCCTTTTTCACGAGAAAAAATATAACGAAGCTGAAAAATATCTGAAAATAGGGGCTAAACGTAAAGTTCTCGAATCGCCTCACTATTTAGCAGACATGTATATGGCTCAATACCGCTTTGAAGATGCCATAAGCAGTTATGAAGAATATACAGCTGCATTGTCCAAAGCGAAAAAACAAATACCCGATTCTATCGGCAAAGCCATAGCTCGTGCACGTAGAGCGAAATTAATGTTGCAATATGTCGAACGGGTACAAATCATAGATAGTTTGATAGTTGATGCTGACTCGTTTTTCAAGTATTTCAAAATGTCCCCCGAATCTGGCCGGATAGGAACGAATGAAACACTAGGCATAGATATTCCCGAAAACACGATCGGCTATATTCCTCAACGCGGAGACAATGTATTTTTCGGATATCCCCTTGAAGGTAAAGGATATGAATTATGTACAAAAAATAAGCTGATAGAAGGGAAATGGAGTGACATCATACCGTTACCCAATGGTGTCAATACAGAACAAGATGAAGCCTATCCATTTTTTCTCAACGACGGAGTTACACTCTACTTTGCCTCAAATGGAGAAGGTTCGATCGGAGGATACGACATATTCATCACCCGTTTAAATCTCGAAAATAACACCTACTTGAAACCCGAAAACGTAGGTATGCCCTTCAATTCGATATACAACGATTACATGATGGCAATAGACGAGATGTTAAACATCGGTTGGTTTGTATCGGATAGAGAACAAATTCCCGGAAAAGTGACAATCTATCTATTTATCCCGAATGAGAGCAAACAAACATATAACATCGATGAAATCAAAACCGATATCAAATCGCTAGCTCTGATTCGATCTATTCGAGAGTCTTGGCCGGAAAATGCAGATTATACCGATTTATTGCAACAATTGGACAATATCAAGGAACCAAAAAAAGAGACTCGTCCCGATTTCATCTTTGCAATTTGTAACGGAATCCATTATACTAAACTTGACCAATTCGTCAGTCTTGAAGCTCGCAATCTATATGTAAAGTCCAAAGAATTACGTAAGAATATCATTCAAATAGAAACTAAGCTCTCGGAACTGCGATCTCAATATACTAAATCGAAAGGCACAACTTTAAAAAGACTATCGTCCGAAATTCAAAATTTGGAATCACAACTGCTCACACTCTATCCTCAACCGGAAAATTACGAAAATCAGGCTCGAAAGATAGAACTCGATAATTTGCAAAAGAAATATAGATAGAACCTAAATCTAAGAAATATGTTTGATATATTAGCTGTTACACTATTAATAATATTAGCGCTAGTTCTGGCGGTACTGGAAATATTCTTTCTTCCCGGAATTACCATCGCAGGTATATGTTCGGTCTTATTTTATGGAGGTGGAATTTACTATGCCTATTCGGCCTTCGGGACAAATGGGGCTGTAATAACATTATTCATTGCAGCCGTCACTACTATTGCTGTCATCATAGGATTTATGCGATCCCGAAGCTTGGACAAAATGTCTCTGCATACCGAAATAAGCTCGGTAGTACCCTCCCCGATAACCCCTGATATTAAAGTCGGCGACATGGGAGTAACACTAAGTAGACTAAACCCTATGGGAAAAATCATCGTGGGAATCCACACCATCGAAGCCCGCGCAGATAATGAGCTGATTGATGAAGATACACCTGTAAAAATAATCCGCATAGAACCCACGGTAGTCATTGTTTGCAAAGAAACAGAAAATGAAAAAACAGGGAATAATATAAACACTTCTAAACAAAAATAAAATTATGGTAGGATTAAGCGTATTTCTTCTAATTGGCATTATTGCCATACTCGCTGTATTCTTTTACTTCGTACCTTTCCTTTTATGGATTTCGGCACGAGTATCGGGGGTAAGAATCTCTCTTATCCAATTATTCTTGATGAGAATCAGAAAAGTACCGCCACAAGTCATTGTTCGAGCTATGATTGAAGCCCACAAAGCCGGACTTAAAACAATCACGCGTGATGAATTAGAAGCTCACTATCTGGCCGGAGGCCATGTAGAACGCGTCGTACACGCACTCGTATCCGCTTCGAAAGCTAATATAGATTTAGGCTTCCAAATGGCTACCGCTATTGACTTAGCCGGACGCGATGTATTCGAAGCCGTGCAAATGTCTGTCAACCCGAAAGTTATCGACACACCGCCGGTTACAGCCGTGGCCAAAGACGGTATACAGTTAATAGCCAAAGCTCGTGTAACAGTACGGGCAAATATTCGTCAACTGGTCGGCGGTGCAGGTGAAGATACCATATTGGCTCGTGTAGGAGAAGGTATCGTGTCGTCCATCGGCTCGTCTGAATCTCACAAACAAGTCCTTGAAAACCCGGATTCCATATCCAAACTAGTATTGAAAAAGGGGCTTGATTCAGGAACTGCATTTGAAATCCTCTCCATTGATATAGCCGATATCGACATCGGTAAAAACATTGGAGCCACTTTACAAATGGATCAGGCACAAGCCGATAAAAACATCGCACAAGCCAAAGCAGAAGAACGTCGGGCCATGGCTATCGCTCTCGAACAAGAAATGAAAGCCAAAGCACAAGAGGCAAGAGCTAAAGTAATCGAAGCCGAAGCTGAAGTTCCCAGAGCTATGGCGGAAGCCTTCCGTTCGGGAAATCTCGGAATCATGGATTATTATAAAATGAAAAATGTCGAGGCAGACACTGCCATGCGTGAATCGATAGCCAAGCCATCGAGTAAACCCGAGAAATAATGAAATCAAGTAATTAGAGAATGAATCGGACATTATAAAAATGTGTATACTCCAAGTCACAGAAAAAAATACTTAGATATACGAAACTTTTTTAGTCCGACGATTGTTATATAAGTAACAAAGAAAAATAAATAATTATGATTTACGAATTGCCTCCATTACCTTATGGTATTAATGATTTAGCCCCTGTAATCAGTCAGGAAACGATAGAATACCATTACGGTAAACATGAACAAACTTATATCGATAACCTAAATAAACTTATCGAAGGAACACCCTTCGCAGACAAGCCTCTCGAAGAAATCATCAAAGAAGCCGACGGAGCTCTATTTAATAATGCCTCCCAAGCATGGAACCACATATTTTATTTCTTCACATTCTCCCCGAATGGAAAAAAAAGTCCACAAGGGAAGTTGGCAGAAGCTATAAATAAGAAGTGGGGAAATTTCGAAAACTTCCAAAAAGAATTTGAACAAGCAGGGACTACTCTATTTGGATCTGGTTGGGTCTGGTTATCCAAAGATAAAGACGGAAATCTGGTTATCAGTAAAGAAAATAATGCGGGCACTCCTTTGACCAAAGGACTTACTCCTTTGTTAACGTTCGACGTATGGGAACACGCCTACTATATCGACTATCGCAACAGACGAGCAGAGCAATTGCACAACCTCTGGAAAATCGTCGATTGGTCGGTTGTTGAATCAAGATATCTATAATTCGCATAGTCGCGCGTGAGCGTAACTCTATCTAGCACTTTAAAATAAGCATAATGTGATGAATTCTAAAAAAGAGATGCTGCGTGAGCAGCGTCTCTTTTTGCATTTAAAAATTCAAAGATAAATTCATATAGACAAAAAAATCATAGTTTTTCTATACATTTAATAAAAAATTCATATATTTGCTCTTCAATTAGATGTAAAAACTTTATTTTTACTTTATAAATCACAAAAACCAAAGGAGTAAAATGGCTACAAAAAAATTTATCCTTGCAGAAAAAGACATACCACAAGCATGGTATAATGTCATTGCAGACATGCCCAACAAGCCAATGAGTCCATTAAATCCGGCAACCAAATCTCCCCTAGCCGTAGAAGACCTCTATCCGATTTTTGCAGAAGAACTCTGTAAACAAGAATTAAACACTTCCGACGCATGGATAGAAATCCCCGAAGAAGTACGCGATATGTACAAAATATGGCGTCCTACTCCTCTTGTCAGAGCTTTGGGGCTCGAAAAAGCATTGGATACTCCTGCACACATCTATTTCAAGAACGAAAGTGTAAGCCCTGTTGGTTCTCACAAATTAAATTCGGCCATACCACAAGCCTACTATTGTAAAAAACAAGGTATAACCAACATCACAACCGAAACCGGAGCAGGACAATGGGGGGCTGCACTCTCTTTAGCCGCAAAAGTATTCGGATTGGAACTTGCAGTCTACATGGTTAAAGTGAGCTTCCATCAAAAGCCCTATCGACGTTCTATTATGCAAACATTCGGCGCACAAGTTATTGCTTCACCCAGTATGTCGACCAAAGCAGGACGTAAAATATTAACCGATCACCCCAATTATCAAGGAAGTTTAGGTACGGCAATATCTGAAGCGATAGAATTGGCAATGAGTACCCCCAACTGTAAATATACTTTAGGTAGTGTACTCAATCACGTATCTTTACATCAAACAGTAATCGGGCTAGAAGCTGAAAAACAAATGGAAATGGCCGGCGAATACCCCGATATTGTCATCGCTTGCTTCGGAGGTGGATCCAACTTCTCGGGAATTTCATTCCCATTTTTACGCCATAAATTAAAAGAGGGAAAAGACATTCGGTTAATCGCAGCCGAACCTGCGTCCTGTCCCAAATTGACCAAAGGAATTTTTCAATACGATTTTGGAGATGAAGCGGGCTATACACCTCTACTGCCCATGTACACTTTGGGACATAACTTTTCCCCGGCCAATATACATGCAGGTGGACTACGTTACCACGGAGCAGGAACGATCGTTAGCCAACTGAAAAAAGATGGCCTCTTGGAAGCCGTGGACATAGAACAACTCGATACATTCAAAGCAGCTACATTATTCGCTCAATGCGAAGGAATTATCCCTGCCCCGGAATCCTCTCATGCAATCGCCGCCACTATACAAGAAGCACTAAGAGCAAAAGAAGAAGGAAAAGAAAAATGCATCCTCTTCAATCTATCCGGCCACGGGCTCATCGATATGGCTGCCTATGACCAATATTTAGCAGGAGACCTTCTGAACTACAATTTACCAGAAGAAGAAATAGCTAAAAACATCAAGGAGTTAGAAAAAATAATTTAGTCATTCATCTTCAAAACAATAACAATCTTATTCGAGACACTGAAAAAATTTCATACCGAAAGTTTGTTCAATAAAAACAAATCGGTTATATTTGCATCGCTTTTCAAAAAGCGAACGGCGGTTTAGTGTAGTGGCCTAGCACGCAACCCTCTCACGGTTGAGACTCGGGTTCGATTCCCGGAATCGCTACAACAAGGAATGAAACCTCAAAAGATTACGTATTAAGCTTTTGAGGTTTTTCTTCCCTAAAACAGGGCTAATACGGATCAAAAGCCCGCTCGTGTTTAGCGAATCACCCCAGATTCGTTAAATAAAAAAAATGCTTAAAAATACGATTCCCGCGCGGATTGATTTTAACATTGACAATCTGCCACAAAAATCCACAATCGACGAAATAATAAGTTTTACATACCCAAGGCTTCGTGAAAATGACCCTGCCTGGTATGTTGAGTTTTACGCTTTCGACCCAGTTAGAGGGAAAATGAGAAGGAAGCGAATAAAGATAAACCGATTGGCGACAAAGAAACAGAGGCGGGAGTATGCTGCAGGTCTGATTATCCGGCTTTACCAACAACTTATCCGGGGGTGGAATCCCTGGGTCGAGAAAGAATTTAAGGTTGCGATATCGTTTGATGATGCCATCAAACGATATGTGGAGAATAACAAGAAAATGTACTCCGATGGGATTTTCAGAAAAGAGACATACATCAGCCACGAATCAAAGATTAAAAAGTTGGTTGCCTATAATCAACAGAGAACCTCACCCATCATCTACCTCTACCAGCTGGACAAACGATTTTGCAACGATTTCCTCGATTACATACATTTGGAACTGAAACTGTCCCCTCAGTATAGGAATAATTGTCTCACTTTTCTCAAAGCTTTTTGCTCCTTTTGCGTAGAAAAAGGACTTATGAACGAGAATCCGGCCTCCGGCATAAAACCTTTCAGTCGAAAATTATTCCAGAAAAGAAGGAAAATTATTCCGCCCTCTGTGATTCGACAGATAAGCGAATATTTGATGTCGAACGACAAACACTTTCTTTTATCGTGTTATCTCTTATACTACTGCTATATTCGTCCCATCGAACAGACCCGGCTGAGGCTTCGATATTTCAACGTTAAGAATTGTACCTTGACAATCCCGTCCGAAGACAGCAAAAACAGAACGACACAAACTATAACTATCCCGAAAAAGGTAATGATGTTCATGCTCGACTTGGGGGTATTCGACTACCCTCCTCACTATTTCCTATTCTCAAACAACATCATGCCCGGCAACGTGCAAGTAGACCGACGGCTCATAACTATTCGCTGGACCCGCCTGAAAAAAGAGTTGAAACTCGACAAAGATTACACATTCTACTCGCTAAAAGATACAGGAATCACCGAAATGCTGGACAAAAAACTGAGCAACATCTCGGTGAGAGACCAGGCAAGACACAGCTCACTGGCCGTTACCGATGTATATACCCGCCACCGGGACAATGCCGATAAAGCCATTCTCGACCTCGACGGGACTCTTTAATCGGTTCGATAGAACGTCCCCTTCAAGAGCTGCGACATACCATATTCCGTGAATGTGGCCGTGATTTTTTCACAGATATACGGCTTACCTTGAATAAAGAACAAAGCCCTCACAGGCGGAATTTTGTTCGCCAAAAACTGGAAATTGTATTTTTTGCCGCTGTCGATCGGAGAGTTGAAATAGGAAAGGTCGCTAGGATCCCTATTTAGACGCATGCTATACCCAGTCTCAACATAAGTCCAGTCCTCATTCGTAGATATTTTGTCGATAATTGGACGCGGCTGCAGCCCTTTGAAATAATTCGTACCGTCCCAGAATGCGACAAAAAGTTGAGAGAAGTATGCCCCACTTTTTTCACTCTCCCCAGATTCGAGTAGACTTATCGGTAAATACTCAGAATTGCCATCTGTTTCTCCATCATTGAAGTCGAGCTCTAAAAACAGACATTGCCCTTTACTGGTTTCTGTGTCATCTATCCAGGTGGGGACAATCCCTATCTCTATGCTATCGCTTTCCTCATTTGTACCGATGCGTTCTCCAAACTGGTTTATCGGTTGAAGAATGTTCACATACTGGTCATAATAGGTCTCAGACACTGGATCATAATAGCTCTGAGGTATAATCTTTACCGGTCTAAATACGAAATAGGTATCCAAAGACTCGACATACAAGATTTTTCCCAAATTTGAATCAGGATACTCAACCCCGACAACGGTCTCCTTCAAGTTTTTATTGGCCTCGATTAAATCATTCAGAGTCTCATATCGGACAATCATCTTCTCATGATTTTCCACCAACCAGTTACACGAGTAGAATTTCCACATTTCATGGTCGCAATCGGAATATCTCAAAGTAGATACTCCCCTGTATGAAGATTCCCCCTCGGAGCTAACCTCTACCGTAAAATCGTCGGCAACATGGTTAAGGGTTATACTGGTATTGAAATCCGAGTCATTAGCGATGAAATGGAATGTCACTGTCTTGCCCCTATGGTCAACGTCAATAAATGCCGACAGAAAGTTCTCCAAATGTTCAAAAAACTCTGTCACAGTCCAGTGAGGAAGGGCTTTTGCTATTTGGGGCATATCCCAGGCATACGGGAGCGAATTGCAGACTATGAGATGACGATATGTCGACCTCTCCCATTCCCCGAAATCATAACTATAACCTAATACCTCGCAAATTTGTTTTGCGATGAATAGCAAATATGGCTGAAACGATACCCCCTTGGTGTCCGGATGCCATTTATAAGTGCCATTTTCATATACGACCTCATTTTGTATATTCCCCGAATAGTTGTTGACCCAGGGCAAAGATATATAGTTTTTCATGCGGTCGATGCTCCTCCAAAGCCATTCTGGAGGTGTATTACTCATATTCACATACTCATAATCGCCCAAGTCGAGTTCGTTGATGTATATCTCGTCGAAATCACCGATGAAGTTTTGGGCGCTCATTCCATCGAGGAATTGCCCTTTGATTTCGGATTGCGACACCTCGACAATAGCGAGAACCCCCATTTTATAGAAATTGGTATCCCGTAGTTCACAGGCGAAGTTCACTTTTTCGATATCGACATCTTTCCGATACAAAAGCCCGAATATCGCCCGATTCCGAGGACAATCGACTATGGGGAAGGTGATAGACAAGGTGTACTCGTCGGAACCAGAGAAAAGCCTGTTTTCAGCGATAAACTCGAAGGAGGTTCCTTTCTTCAAGAAAGCCTCTTTACCCTCTACGAATATTTTCATTTCCTGCGTGATTTAGGGGTTTTGTTTCTGATCAAACGATCGTATTCGTCCTGAGCCTTCTTGATGCCCCGGTCGCCGGTAACCGTGTTGACCGTGACGAAGGGCTCGTCCAGTCGGTCACCCAATTTTTTGAGAACCGCAAAATATGTGGCGAGCAATACGCCTGTGTCCGGGGAGTTTCCTCCTCCATCAGGCGAAGGGGCTGGTAAGCTAATCGGCGCGGGGAGAGCAGACACTCGACGGATAGAGCCGATCGTGTTGGTTCGCTGCGCATATTCGAGGGCATCGATGATAGGACGCGTTACCGGCGAAGTCACCAGTTTCTGACTGGCGACCCACTCGCCGGCATGGACGATACCGGCCGGCTCGTCCACCGGGCCGGGGCGGGTGAATCCGCCGGCGGCATACCCCTGCGCTTCGGAGGCCTGTTGCTGTTTCTTTATAGCCGCGATCTGCACGGCGCCGGCAGCTACGGCCATGGCCGCCGCAATAGGAGCCATGATATATCCGACGATGGGTATCGCCGCAGCTGAGCCATAAGCGGCCAAAGCGTTCTGAGCAGTCTGCGCCACGGCTTGGATCACCTGCATGGCGAACATCTTGCGGTTCGCTTCGTTCTTTGCCCGGGCTATCTCATTCTCTCTATCCTGCTCGAGCTTCTTGACTTTGTAAGTATTTCCTTCGGCCAACGAAATCTCTTTGTCGTAGCGTTTCTCGATGGCGGCGGTCTCCATCTCCATATTCGACTGGACTATCGAGGATATTTGCGAGAAGATAGCCGACATTCCCGACATGATCATACCGAAAGAGTCGGTCACGGCTTTCCCGCCGTCGCTTTGCAACCACTCGGCCAGCTCGGCGTTGGCTTTCTCCATGGCATTGAAACTCTCCTCCGTAGTCTCTTCGAAATACTGCTTTTTCAATGCCTTTTCGGCGATGGCAGAGGCTTCGATGATTTTCTGCCTTTTAGCCTCGTCGTTTCCGGCCGCGTCGAGCATCTTCTTCGTCAAGGCATTCAGAGAATCGATTTGCAGCCGATACTGCTGCTCCCTCTCTTCGGCCGACATAAGGGATATCCCTTTGAAATACTCCTCATAAAGAGTCTTCTGCCTGTCTTGCGTCTCCTTGAACTTGGCCAGCTTGTCGGCTTGCAGTTTGTCGGTAATCTGTTTTTCAATCTCGGCGCGCTCCTGGCTACCCTCGGCATACAACTCTTTGAGCCGGTTGAGATATGCTATCTCCGACTCGAATTTCATTCGCTGGTAAGTCTTTTCCGAAATTCGGCCCCGCATATAACTGTCGGTATCGGCAGCATCGCGTTCCCGGCGTTCGGCTTCTATCTCCTCTCTTGCGGCATCGAACTGCTCTTTATTCCGCTGTGTCACCTCCTTTTCAGTGAGTTTGTCGAGCTCGCCGACGATATCGGCTATCTCCTTTTCCGTGGCCTCTGCGTTCTGCAACTTTTTGAGAAGATACTGTTTATCGAGCTCTGCTTTTTTCTCGATATATTCGTTGTAATCCATCAATCCTGTAGCATAGCCGGCGAGAGCCTTCGACTTCTCGATCGACAGCCAATCGTCTTCTGCTTGAAACTTATTTCTTTCCCCGCTTTTCCCCGCACTACCGGAAGCAGAGACAGAACTCATATTTCCACCGTCTCCCTGCCCGGCGAATACATCGGTCAAAGATATACCGTACTCCTCGGCCAGTTTCTTATTGGCCGCTTGCAGCTTAGTCAGCTTGTCGTTCGCTTCGGCATACGCTTTCCACGCTGCTTCCGCCGCCTTCCGTTCATCGTCGGTTCCGGGAGCCGATTTCCTTACCATGACATTCGACAAAAGCGCCGACTGATCTTGCGCATAACCGCCGCCCATGGCCGACGGGCTTATGTTGTATCTATCGATATATTCCTGCCTCCGCTTCTTCGCCCGGTCATAGGCTATGTCCGTATCGACAGCGTTTTTCTCCAACTCCGGCATGGATTGTTCTATCTCGACGATTTGCTCGGCATTCCTCTTTATCAAATCGGCCGCGGCCTTCGCCTTCGCATTTTTCAGAATCGAATCGGTCAATTCATCGTATTTGGCTTTGGCGTCTCCCAACATGATTTGTTCGGTCGACATTTTGGAAAAATAATCGGGATAGAGCGATTGCAACCGGCGGGCTGCCTCGATTCGTTCTTCCTTCGATCGGGCTTCGTCGACGGCTGCCCGATACAATGCTTGCAAACGTGCGAGTTCCTCCTTCGATGCCGAGGCGGCAGCTTCCGAGACATCGGTGATGCTTTTCTCGTATTCCCGCTCGGCTTTGGCGGCCTCGGCCGCCGCCTCACGAGCAGATTTCATCTTTTCCCGATAGGAAAGCAAGGCTGCGACTCCGGCCGACAAGGCTCCTACCAATATCCCGACAGGCGACATTTTGGTCGTGCGATTGAAGGCCTTCATCACGACATCGGCTTTGCGGACCTGACCTTCTAATCTAAAATAGGCGTATCTGAGCAATAGAACGATACCTCTCCCTGTCGCCGCAATCGAATTTCCGGCCTTCTGCGTCGCATTCCAAAGATTTTGAGCGACGGTACTCGCTTTCACGGCGACCGTATATCCGGCTATACCGGCCGCCACAGAGACGATCAAGGCTCTATTCTCTTTCATAACGGAGATAACCTCCTTAAATACCAGGAGCAAGGCCGACGCACCGGTAATCGCATGGCGCATGACAGGAAGCAGATCTTTCCCGAGCTCGACCGATAACTCGTTGAACGACTTTTTGGCCTTGTCGAGCTGCGCCTGCACCGTATTATTTTGGACATTAAACTCTGTAATGGCCGATGTGCCTTCATCAAATGCTTCCTGAGCCAGCTTTTGCTCTCTCCGAACCGATTCGATATTCCCGGCCAGCACCGACAACACGCTGGCCGCCCGTGATCCGTCGAGCTTCATCTCGTCGAACATCGGAGCCAGCGCCTGCATGCCTCCGGCCTTACCGAGGGTGTCGAGCAGTTGCAGCAAAGCCTCGTTCGCATCCTCCCTCACCAGCCGGGCGAACTCTTTCACGTCGATGCCTGCTATGCGGGCCAGTTTCCCCGGATCCTGATACATTTTCATGATAATGCCCTGCAAAGCGGTGGCCGACATCTCTACTTGCTGGGCGTTCTGGTCGAGCACCGAAGCGTAACCCATGATTTTAGGGATACTCATATCGGCCTGTTTACCCACACCGGCCATACGGTTCTCGAAATCTACCAAATAAGAAGCCGAAGCGGTGGAGTTTTGGGAGACTTCGTTGATGGCAGCGCCCACGGCCAGCATGGCTTTTCCCAAGCCCATTCTCTCGGCATCGCCGTAAATCGACGAAAGTTTTCCGATATCCCGGGTCGCCCCCTCTCCCAATTCGTCGAGGGCGACGTTGATCACATCGGCCGCCTCGACATATTCGATAACCGCCTGCTGCGAGGCGATTCCCAGTTTCCCGGCCTCTTGGGCAAGCTTGTTGAGCTGCTCGCGAGACGAGCGTGTATCCATCGTCTTGAACGATTCGTTCAGTCGCTCGACCTCTTCCGTCGTCATGCCGGTGAATTTGCGCACATTCGCCATTTCGCCTTCCATGTCCGCATAACTCTGTACAGCCCGCCTGCCGGTAATGGTCAAGCCGGATATCGCGGCCATGGACATCGTAAGGGCGCTTCCCCAGTCGTACATTTTTTTGGCGAACCGGGACCACAACGACTCATGTTCTTTCATCGAACCCTTTACGGAGTTCAATTCCCTTTGCACCGCTTTGATTTTTTCTATCTGGGCATTCCATGCGGCCGATCCCCGCTCGATATTGTCGAGCTGCTTCCGGAGGGTAGATAGCGTTTTAGAGAGCTCTCTCGGGGTAGCCCTGTCGAGACGGCGCATGACGCTCTCGGCTTGCTGAGCCGACGACGACATCTCCCTAATCTCCTTATTCGTCTTTTTCAGCTCGATTTTGTCTCCGGTATTCCGGGCACGGGCCAAAGCGTTTTCCAGATCCTCGGCTCTCTGCCGAAGAGCCTTCAAGCGATCCTCCGCGTTCTTGCCGTTCACCTCCAAGGTGATGGAGGCCGATGTTTCGTAATTGCTCATATCCGATTAATTTTTCACGAATATGGCCACTCCCGGCGAGAGGGAAAAAGACACAAAAAGAGCCTCGGGAAGATTTCCCGAGGCTCCGACGAGAATTCTATTTCTACAATAACGTATTACGAACGACGAGCTTTCCTTTTGAAAAAGCGAACGAGGCGACTGCAAAGAGCGGCTATCGCCGTGACCGAAAAAGCAGCTACCACGATCCAATATATGTACGACAATACAACGCTAGCCGCCGTGAATACTCCAAGAGCTATAATTATCACGAACAAGAGCACAAATCCTAAGGCCTCGATTATAAACATATTTCCTCCTTTTCTTCGAAGATACGAAAAACTCCCGGCATTCGCAAGCCGGGAGCAAAAAATTATCGCGCGGTCTCGTCCTTCGTCGACCGGAACGTCTCGATATATTCTTCGAGCATCTCTTTGAAGGCGAACAGCTGCGGCTCCCTGTCGAACC
>OGGU01000505.1_pt1 | contig 29670 bp, 19 predicted proteins | sample 1571241 | NCBI WGS metagenome assembly OGGU01 (sample SAMEA2581934, study PRJEB24529) | metagenome | biome: Human gut stool | place: China | collected 2011
CAGGAAGACAACAAAGTCATCCGGGTGGTATTTCACTAACTCTCAATTTATTTCTCTTCCACCGGAATCTGCTTCAGATTCTCCACAGGCTCCAGGATCTCATTACTGCGGATATCAATGATGGGACCGCCGGTACCTTCGATGTATTCTCTGGTAATGGTGACTCTTCCGATATTGTCATCCTTGGGAATCTCGTACATGATATCCAGCATGAAATCCTCAATAATGGAACGCAGGGCTCTGGCGCCGGTGTCACGTTTCATGGCCTTTTCGGCAATGGCATCCAGGGCATCGTCCGTGAACTCCAGTTTCACTTCATCCAGTTCCAGGAGCTTTTGGTACTGTTTCAAAATGGCATTCTTCGGCTCTTTCAGGATCTTCACCAGCATCTCCTTGCTCAGTCCCTGCAGAGTACAGATGATAGGCAGTCGTCCGATGAACTCCGGGATCATGCCGAACTTACGGATATCCTCTACGGTCACCTTAGATAAAATATCGGTATCTTTATCGTATTTGTCCTTCAGTTCGGAATTAAAACCGATGGATGCGGTCTTGGTCAGGCGCTCCTTGATGATCTCATCCAGATCCGGGAATGCACCGCCGCAGATAAACAGGATATTGCGGGTGTTCACCGTAGCCAGGGGCACCATGGCATTTTTGCTATTGGCACCGACCGGTACTTCCACCTCGGCACCCTCCAATAATTTCAACATGCCCTGCTGTACACTTTCACCGCTGACATCCCGGGAATTGGTATTTTTCTTCTTGGCGATCTTGTCGATCTCATCAATGAAAATAATACCTTTCTCCGCTTTCTCTACATCGTTACCGGCGGCTGCCAGCAGCTTGGATACTACGCTTTCTATATCATCACCGATATATCCGGCCTCCGTCAGTGACGTAGCATCGGCAATTGCCAGAGGCACATCCAGCAGTTTCGCCAGTGTTTTAACTAAATAAGTCTTACCGGAACCGGTGGGACCGATCATAAGGATATTGGACTTCTCGATCTCAATCGCATCCATGGTGTCGGTAGCTACTCTCTTATAATGGTTGTATACCGCTACCGAAATGACTTTTTTGGCTTTTTCCTGTCCCACTACATATTCATCCAGGCTTGCCTTGATCTTATGGGGTGCCGGAATATCCTTGATGTTGAATACCGGCTTGGGACCTTCGGCTTTCTTTTTCTTCTTGAGTTTCTGCTTGTTGGGGATGCCGCCGTCTCCCTGGAGGTCTGCCAGATTCACAAAGCTGATGTTGGGGAATCCGTTCTGTCCGCCGAACTGGTTCAGATCACCCGGATTATTCAACATGCCCTGGTAGTCGAACTGGCTCACAGTCTCCATAGTCTTGTGCATGCAGTCATCGCAAATGCAGATATGATTGGGCAACTTGAACATTCTGCCGGCTTTGCTCTCCGGTCTGCGGCAGATAAAGCAGACATCCTCGTACTCGCTGCTGTCCTTTTTGTCCTCTGTCTTTTTCTCAGCGGAATTTTCACCCGCAGTATCCGCTACCTGCGTGTCCCCGCTATTTTTTTCATTATCCCGATTTTCGCTCAGAGTGGTCTCTGTTTTTTCCTCCTCGGGAATTACTTCTCTATAATCATCATTATAATTATCAGTCATGTTATTCTCCTCTTTGTCTATTGCGCAGTGCTTATCTCGGTATCACTTCGTGCTACCTCGATATCCGGGCTTCGCCCTACACGTATCGTGCCTTACGTAATCCCGCCTGCAAGCAGTCGGTTTTCGTAATCCACGATCCTTGCACTGCTCATGCCTACGCTTATTATATCTAATTCGAATGACTGCTACAAGTGAAGTTTTTCTAAACAAAATCCCCGGGAGATTCAGACGATCTTCCGGGGGTTTTCTATTTTTCCAATATTCGGTATTGGGAACCGCTATATTTATTTTTTATCTGCAGGTCTGCTGCCCAGTGTCAGATTCAGTTCGATAGATACATATTCACCGTTCTGAGGTCTCTGTACCGTTATGGTTACGGAATCACCGGCTGCATAGTACTGTAACATCTTCTGAAGATCAGAGTAGGACGAGATGCTACTGCCGTCGAATTTGGTAATGATATCGCCTTTCATGATACCGGCATTGGCTGCTGCGCTGCCTTCCTCTACAGATACTACATAGATACCTTCCGGCATGTTGTACATCTGGGAGATCTGGGAAGTTACTTCCTGCAGGGAGATGCCGATGTAACCGACTTCATCCTCAGCTACCTTGGTTCTGGTCTGACGCTCCATCAGATCTGCAATGATAGGACTTGCCGAAGTAATCGGGATAGCATATCCCATACCTTCTACGGCAGTACCACCGATCTTGTTGGAGTTGATACCGATAACCTCACCATTCATGTTCAGCAGTGCACCGCCGGAGTTACCGGGGTTGATGGCTGCGTTGGTCTGGATGAAAGTACCGGTAGAGCCGTTCTCCAGAGTGATCTCACGATTCAGGGCACTTACGATACCGTTGGTAACGGACTGGCCGTATCCAAGAGCATTACCAATGGCAATTACCGGCTCACCAAGCTTCAGGTCATCACTGCTGCCCAAAGTAGCAACGGTAATGGCATTCTTGGTATCATCGCTCAGATCATTTAAAGATACTGCGATCACTGCCAGATCCATATCGGAATCCAGTCCTTTGACCTGTGCCTGTGCTTCACTGCCGTCGATAAAAGTAACGGTCAGCGTATCTGCGCTCTCTACTACGTGGTTGTTAGATACGATCAGCAGTTCATCATCCGTCTTGCCTACAATGATACCGGAACCACTGGCTGCTTCTTCCTGTGTATACTGCTGTCCGAAGACATTAGCTGTCTCAGTAAAATTATTCACAATCGATACCATGGCAGGCATGACCTTTTCCACCACATCAGATACATCAGACTCTACATAAGTAACGTTGGTCGCAAGCTGCGGTGTACTCTGGCTGCTCTCTGTTGCAGCTTTGGAAGTAACCTCATCTACCACTGCGGTATCCGTACCGGTCTTAAGCATCCCGGTGCCCTGTTGTACCGCATAGAACCCGATACCGGCAAACAGTCCGAAGAAAAGTCCCAGGCTGACACTTACCATAGCTTTCCGGAAATAGCCTCCATGCTTTTTGGAGTTCTTAGGTTCTGTATTGCTGCCGGTGCTTCCGCCCATCTGGTATGTGGTGTAACCGTTTGCACTTCCCGCAGCGCTTACACCGCTGAATGTACCGGTTGTATTTTCATTGCCGGTTTCGTAACCGGAAAAATTATCATTCTCGTACATAATGCTTCCTCCTATCCTATCTGTAAGTGAGAAATTCTTTTTACCATTCTTCGTTGTTATTTCATTTCTTACTCTCACCTTATGAACACAGTATAACCGTCAATTGTGACCGAATTGTGATAACTTTCTGAAGCAATTATGAAAGATCAAAAAAGTCCCGAAGAAGCATTATGCCTCTCCGGGATGTACTTTTTTATAAATAATTACTCCACAGTAACAGATTTTGCCAGGTTTCTCGGCTTATCCACATCACAGCCACGTCCCACTGCCACATAGTAAGCAAACAGCTGCAACGGAATGATTGCCAGGGAATTGGTAAAGTACGGATTCGTCTCGGGAATGTATACCACATAATCCGCTGCCTTCTCGATGGCTTTGTTGCCCTCGATGGTAACCGCCATGACAAAAGCGCCTCTTGCCTTTACCTCTACCATATTACTGATGGTCTTCTGGAACAGAGCCGGCTGGGTTGCCAAAGCCACTACCAGGGTGCCATCTTCGATCAGGGAAATGGTGCCATGCTTCAGTTCTCCGGCTGCATAAGCCTCGGAATGAATATAGGAGATCTCTTTTAACTTCAGGGATCCCTCCAGGGAAATCGCATAGTCGATACCACGTCCGATGAAGAAGATGTCTCTCGCTCCCACATAACGGTTCGCGAAATGCTGGATCTTCTGCTTCTGGCCCAGAAGCAGCTCGATCTGATCCGGCAGACATCTTAAATCTGTCAGCATACTCTGGAACTTCTCCTGGTCAATGGTTCCACGCACCTTGGCGAACTTCATAGCCAGCATGTAAAGTGCTGTCAGCTGTGCACTGTAAGCCTTGGTCGTTGCAACGGCGATCTCGGGACCTGCCCAGGTGTACATAACACTGTCCGCTTCTCTGGCGATGGAGCTGCCGACGACATTGACAATACCCAGTACCTTGAAGCCCTTTGCCTTGGATTCCCGCAGAGCTGCCAGCGTATCCGCAGTCTCACCGGACTGGCTGATGACGATGACCATATTGCCCTTCTGCAGGATGGGATCACGATAACGGAATTCGCTGGCCACATCCACCTCTACCGGGATTCTTGCCAGACCTTCAATGACATATTTTGCGGTAACACCGGTGTGATATGCGGAACCGCAGGCCACAATATGGATCTTTGTGATCTCCTGAATCTCCTCATCGCTCATATTCAGTTCTTCGATGACGATATCATTATCCTTGATACGGGGAGAAATGGTATCGTTGATCGTCTTCGGCTGTTCGTAGATCTCTTTCAGCATGAAATGCTCATAGCCGCCCTTTTCCGCAGCATTGGCATCCCAGTCGATGGTCACGGGGGTTTTCGTGATCTCTTCTTCGTCCACTGAGAAGAATCTAAGACCGTCTTCCTTCAGTTCCACCACTTCCTGATTATCTACATAATATACGGTTCTGGTATATTTGAGAATTGCGGGAACATCAGATGCGATAAAGCTGCCGCTCTCACTCTTGCCTACGATCAGAGGACTGTCTTTGCGGGCAGCGAAGATCTTATCCGGCTGATCGGCAAACATGATACCCAGCGCATAGGAGCCCTCTACACGATGCAATACCTTAGTGATCGCTTCCAGGGGATTTCCCTTATAATAGTAGTCTAACAGATGCGCCAGTACCTCGGTATCGGTCTCAGAGATGAACTGATACCCCTTATCCTGCATCTTTTTCTTCAGTGGAATATAGTTCTCAATGATTCCGTTATGTACTACAGCAATGGTACCGGCGTTATTCATATGGGGATGGGAATTGATATCACTGGGAGCACCGTGGGTTGCCCAACGGGTATGCCCGATACCGGAGGTTCCCTTCATAGACTCGCCTCCGTGTGTCAGGTTTTCCAGAACCTTAAGTCTCCCGACAGCCTTTTTGGTGTTGATCTTCTCCCCATCAAAAATAGCCATACCCGCGGAATCATATCCACGGTATTCCAGTTTGGACAGACCGTCTAAAATGATCGGTGCTGCCTGTTCTGTTCCAATATATCCTACGATACCACACATAGTCATACATCCTTTCTGTTCTGTTTCCAGTATTCTTTGTTGGAAGTAAAAGCAAGGACCCATTTTCCGGGGAGCCTGCGATAGTTCTTACCTAATAGATAACCTGCATATTTACAGGCACATTGTATATAAAAATGGAGCAACTTGCCGGACATATGATTTTTCCGCAAATATGCTGTCACATCTTTCACCATTCGTTTTCCCTCGGACTCCGAAGGATATGCTGCGAAGACTTCCGGATGTTCTGCCTGGGATACCCCCAGGTCAAAATTCCTTTGGAACTGCTGTACATTGGTATAATTATGGGAATGAATCACCCGGGCATCCGCCGCATAAGCGATCGCATATCCCGCTTCCACCGCTTTCGCCGCATAGATCATATCTTCATTAAATATGGTATGTTTTACGAATCCACCCAGTTCCTCATAGATCTCCCGTCGGTATGCCGCACACACATTGGAGCAGAAAAATGTCTTGATCCCCAATGTCTTAAGATCTTCTGCGGATTTGATCCGTGACTGTGCCGGATAATTAAAGTCCCTGGTATAACATTCCACCGGTGCACAATCTTCTCTCGGCAGCTGTCTTGCATAGGATACCGCCACCTGATCCCGCAGCGGTTCCGTCAGTTGTTCGATCAGATTGTCATCTGCCGGCATGGCATCCTGGGTCATCATGACAAAAATATCTGCGGAAGATTTTTTCACACCCATGCGTCTGGTGCCGCCATGATCAAATTCTCTTTTGGAGACATGATATACCTTAATGTTCTGATATTTCTCCAGAAATCTGGTTCCATAGATCAGCTGCTCAAAATATTTTTCTCCGGTGTTCAGCAGGATCACTTCATGTACCGGCACGCTCTGGCTGTCAAGCTTATCTAATAATGTAAATAGTTCTTTCCCCGGTTTATACAGGGGAATGATCACATCGATCTCCATTGCAGAGCGCTCCTTACTTTCTCAATCTCTGGTCTATTATACTTTATCCCCGTCTGTTACACAAGACTTTTTCATATGACACGAGGGAGCTCCGGTGCTCTCCGGAAGACTCCCTCGTCAATTCGTTTTCTTATTTATTCAGATAAGGTGCCGTATCGGATGCAATCTTTCTACTGTATTCCTTTACGCTGTCGGTTACGGTGTAGTTCGCATCATCAAATAGGAACTGATGCAGCCATACAACATTGCTCTCCAGATCCAAAGGTACTACACTGCTTCCCTTTGCACCGATGTTACCGGTGGCACGCATGGTCTCTTCAGGGAAACCTCCCTCGTCCACAATACGATATTTTGTGATGTTAGCCAGCAGATCCAGAATATCCTTGGAATCCAGGCTGGTGTAAACATCATCGATGGCACTGTTAAATACCTTGGACAGAGTATCGTAATCGGCCTTCTTCGCCTGATCTTCAATCGCCTGGATCACTTCACGCTGACGTGCGGCACGCTTGAAATCATTACCTGCGGTATAACGGATACGGCAGTAAGCCGTCGCCTGCAGACCGTTTAGCAGCTGTACTCCGGTCTCTGTTACCGGTGTGTAGTCACATTTTAAGACCTCTGCAATACCGATCTGGTAGTTATTGATATGCTTGATTTCCTCAGAGTCCACATCGATATAGACACCGCCCAGACCGTCAATCACTTCACTCAGTCCCTTATAGCCTACGGTTACAAAGTTCGTAATATCCATATCCAGATTCATGTTTAACATCTTAACTGCCTGCTCCGCTCCGCCATAGGAATAAGCCGCGTTACACTTCTGATAGGAGTCCGTGCCGATGTTCAGATACGTATCACGATATACACTGACCAGTTTGATATCGCCGGTATCCATATTGATGCTGGCGATCATAATACTGTCGCTTCGGCTGCCCTTGTACAGCTGGCTGTCCTTCGTTGCATCCACACCGAACAGTGCAATGTTCATATACCCCTTCATTGCTTCGTCCTGTTGTACTTCTTCCGGAATCCGGAGCTCTTCCGTCTCTAATACCGTTACCTTGGGGCCTTCATTATTTGTGTGGGTCATTACCAGATACAATACTGCTACCATGATCAGGATAACCGCAATCTCTACACCGAAGATGATAACCTTTCTTCTCTTCTTGGCAGCACGCTGCTTGGCAGATACTCTCTTCTGTCCGTTGCCGGATGTTGTCCTCTGTCCGTTGCCGGCAGGTCGCTGTCCCGCAGGTCGCTGTCCATTTCCGGAAGGTCGCTGTCCCGCAGGTCTCTGTCCATTCCCGGAAGGTCTTCTTCCGCTTCCGGCTGGTCTCTGACCATAGCCGCCATTGTAGTTAGAATTTGTTGCCATCTTGTCTTCTCCTTGTGTTAATAAGCATTTTTATTGATAAATCCTGTGAAAAACGTCATAAGAATGATCTTAATGTCAAACCCCAAAGTCCAGTTCTCAATGTAATAAATATCATACTCGATCCGCTTCTTGATGGAAGAATCACCACGCAGACCGTTGACCTGTGCCCATCCCGTGAGGCCCGGCCTCACCTGATGTTTTACCATATATCTCGGGATCTCTTCCTTGAACTTTTCCACGAACTGAGGGCGCTCCGGTCTCGGTCCCACCAGGCTCATATCTCCTTTCAGGATGTTGAACAGCTGCGGAAGTTCATCAATGCTGGTTCGTCTTAAGATCTTGCCGATTCCGGTGACTCTGGGATCGTTTCGCACCGTCCAGCCCTTTTTCTCCTCCGCTGCAGTCTGCATTGCCATACTGCGGAATTTGTACATATAAAATGATTTATTATGAAGTCCTACCCGTTCCTGCTTGAAGATCACAGGTCCCGGACTGGAACATTTTACCAGAATTGCCGACAGCAGCATGATCGGTGACGTAATGATGATGCCGAACAGGGAGCCGACAATATCCATGGCTCTCTTGATCATCATATTTCCGGTGTTGGTCAGCGGCACATACCGAATATTGATCACCGGCAGTCCCATGAGATCCTCCGTATAAGGTCTGCTGGGGATCAGACTGCTGTAGTCGGGGATGAATTTCGTATGCACGCCGGATTTCTCACAGATATCCACAACACCTTCCAGATAATCATAATCTTTCAGAGAAAGCGTGATCGCGATCTCGTCCAGCTTGTTCTCCGGAAGAATATACTCCAGATTCCCCAAAGTTCCCAGGACTTTCACTCCCTTATAGGTGGTCCCTCCCGGAATGTGCTCATCCAGAATACCGCATACAACATATCCCCACTGGGGATTGCTTAAGATTCTGTCAATATACTCTTCTGCCGCTCTGGAATAGCCCACCAGTAAAATATGCTTCAGATTGTATCCCCTTTTCCGGAGTGTCCGCAACGCTTTTCTCATTATGATGCGGGATACCGAAGTCAGAAATACATTCAGCACATAAAAAATTGCCATGACGGATCGCGAAAAGTTAATCTCACGGATGATCATATACAGGATAATGATCAATGCCGCCAGGCCGATGGTATTTGCCTGCAGAATGCTGTAAATCTCATGTCTGCGGCGGACGGTTCGCTTCGGAGAATACACGCTGCACCGGTAATACAGAAACATATATCCGGGTACAATAAAAGGAAGCAGCTTATAATACTCCTGCACAGGCAGGACACCGATTCCGGGACCGTCGTTCAATATATAAAATTTGATATAATAGGCAAGGACAAAGGATATGGCTGTGATCAGCGCATCCATTATCACAAGAAGCCTGTTAAAGACTTTCTGGTTGTCTTTTATCATATGGGTCACCCAATCTGTAAGTCTGAAAAGCTTCTTTTTAACGATTTCATTCTACAATAACGATGTTTTTTTCTCAACTTAAGAATTTATGAAGCCATTTCTTAAGATTTCATAAGAATTCGAAACACATTGAAATACAGCTGCCACTGGATCTTCACATAATTCCCCAGATGATGCCACCGGAAGGGAACTTTGTGCTGTCTTCCCGTGGTTCCCACCGATCTTCTCAGGCCAGCTGCCAGTCCCTTCAGATATAGTTTTCCCATTCTTTTCTTACAAAAAAACAAAAACTTTATGCCAAATCCAAGCAAAAAAAACGGCAGGTTCAGAATACACTGCAAAAGCGGCATATTCTTGCCGATCACATAAATACTGTTGGCAGACGCAAGTAACGTTTTCCGGGGATTGTATCTGGATCCCGTGGAAGCACTGCCATAATGCAGCACAGCCGCCTTCGGTTCATATCGGTTCTCATAGCCGTAGATCCGGGCACGGTAGCCGATATCCAGATCTTCCAGATAGGCAAAATGTTCTTCATCAAAATAACCGATCTCTTCAAATACGGATCGTCTGTAGATTGCGGCACCGCCACAGGCGGAAAACACCGGGACAGACTTATCATAATCCGCCGCCGGTCGTCCCTTCCCCCGGGAATAGGCCCAGCCCAGCACGCAGTAACGGTCTCCGGCATCATCGATGAGCTCCGGTCTGTCCCACATCAGCATCTTCGCACTGACGGAAAATATCTTTTCATTTTCGCGGATAGCATCATATAAGCCTCTTACAAAACCGGCTTCTGCCTTTGTATCATTGTTCAGAAGGATCACATATGGTGTCTTCGCTTCCCGGATCCCCAGATTCACTGCATGACAGAATCCGGTGTTTTCCGGTAAAGATATCAGGCGCACACCTTCCCCACACCATTCCTTTTGCAGATATTCCACGCTGCCATCCACGGAAGCATTATCGATGATCAGCACTTCATATCCGGGGGCATTTTGCTGCTCTCTGCACAGAGAAGTCATGCACTCTGCCAGATATTTCATTCCGTTGTAATTTGGTATAACAACCGTTATTTCACTCATAATGGTTTAAACTCCTCCGGATATTCCGGCAGATAGAGTAATCTTCCTCTTTGCCGTAACGCTTCGGACAACTGCAGACTTAAGGTTCGGATATCCGCACCCTCCGGCAGCGTAGTAATATTAAATATCGGCTGTTCTTCCGGTAGTCTCCGAATCTCGGTATACGGAACTCCCACGATTTTTTCAAACACTTCCCTGCATTCGGGCCGGATACGGATACAGCGAAGATCCAGCGCTTCCGCATCCTGGGACAGCTCCGCGCGGTGCAGATATCCGCCGAATCCCTTCGGCAGTCCTTCATAAAATACGGTTCCGTCTGCCGTCATTCTGCCGCCGATGATCTTGCCATTCTTCCCGGACAATACTCTGCCGCCTACAGCTGCCACATCCGACCTGGCTTCCCATACTTCTTTATATTTTAACCGATAAAATCCTACATGTCTGGTCTCTGTCGCGGTGGCCGGGATATGACGGCGGTCCGCATGATCCTGCAATGCTCTCATCCCCGCATCATACGCATATTTTTTGCTGTTTGGATTGGCTGCTGTGGATGCCTCATGACATCTCCAGTGATACAGCACCTTCGGAATATGGAGTATTCTCTTCTCCGCAGTCTGCCCTCCCTCTGTCAGCACTTCGGCTACACAGCGCAGTATCAGATCATAGTCCTGGGCACCGTCAAATTCCGGACGGAATTGCAGGCTTTTCAGCAATTTACTCTCCATTACCAGAAAATGACAGATATAGTTATTGCTGAGAATTAAATCGTAATTAAATTTTTCTTTATAATTGGGCTCATAGTATCTGGTCTCTTCTCCATCGCACTTATCCTCATCCGAATAAGCGAAGGCGACTTTGACACCTCTGTCATATGCTTTGGTGATCGCATCAGCTATTTCGTACAACGCATCCGGTGTCAATACATCATCATGATCCAGCAGACCGATATACTCTCCCTTCGCATAGGGAAGCGCCTGATTGGTATTAGCAGCGATTCCCGCATTTTCTTTCAGATGCACATAGTGGAGCCTGGGATCTGCTGCGACAGGTTCTGTCCCGCCATCCGTCGGCTGCTCCTTCAGGAATCCCTGCTGCTTCAGTACCTCCTCCACACTGTGATCCTCCGTAGCATCTGCCAGGATCAGTTCCCAATGGGGATAGCTCTGTTGCATAACGCTTGTTATCATTCTGTTCAGATAAGCTTCCGGGGTTCGATATAAGGGTACCACAATACTGAACGTAATCGGCTTCTCCCATTTTCTATCACTCTGCCTTACCAGCTCTGCTTCCGAACAGGGCACAAAAAAATAGCGGTCTGTCTCTGTCAGGCGCTCCCTCACAGAGATCCAGGTTTCCCTCAGGCCGTTACGTTGCAGATAATATAGAGTTTTCTTAAGGTTTGCCTTGTTTAGCTTTGCCACAGATACCTCCAGCTTTTCATAAAAGAGCAAACCGCCCTGCTCGGGCGATTCGCTCTTTTGAAAACTAATATGATTTATGGAGCACTGCCTTACAGTACTGCCTTTACATCCTCAGTCAGCTTCTCTACCTTAGCCTGTGCATCCTCTAAGCTGGTTCCCTTGACGCCCATGTAGAACTTGATCTTGGGCTCGGTTCCGGAAGGACGTGCACAGCACCATGCATTGTCAGGAAGCTCGAAGTACAGAACGTTGGACTTGGGAAGTCCTGTGGTAGTCTTCTCACCGGTCTCCATGTCGATGATCACATCGTTCTGGTAATCACGGAACTTCTCTACCTTCAGATCTCCGAATGCCTTAGGAGGGTTCTTACGAAGCTTCTCCATGATCTCGGCGATCTGTCTTGCGCCATCGATACCCTTCATGGTGATGGTGTACTGGGTCTCCTTGAAGTAACCGTACTTCTCATACATGGATACCATCATATCCCACAGAGTCATGTTGTGCTTCTTGCAGTAAGCTGCTACTTCGCACAGACACATCACTGCTACGATCGCATCCTTATCTCTTGCGTGGGTACCTGCCAGGCAGCCGTAGCTCTCTTCCAGGCCAAATACGTAGTTGTTGCTGCCGGTCTGCTCGAAGAGCTTGATCTGCTCGCCAATGAACTTGAAGCCGGTCAGTACCTCGATCAGCTTTACGCCGTAAGCCTGCGTAATAGGTTTGGTCATGTTGGTGGTAACGATGGTAGTTACCAGTGCGGGATTCTCGGGCATGGTACCGGTCGCAGTCTTCTCTCTCAGGATATATTCTGCGATCAGCATGCCGGACATATTACCGGTAAATGCCACATACTCGCCGGTCTTGGTATCTTTTGCATACACACCCAGACGGTCTGCATCGGGATCGGTTGCCAGAACGATGTCTGCATCCTTCTCCTTCGCCAGACGAAGCGCATAGGTAAATGCCTTGGGATCCTCAGGGTTCGGGTAATCCAGCGTTGTGAAATTCGGATCCGGATTCTCCTGTTCGGGAACTACATAGACATGCTTGAATCCCAGCTCAGACAGGATACGCCTTACCGGCTTGTTACCGGTACCGCATAACGGAGTATATACGATCTTGATGTCATCTGCCATTTCCCTGATCACATCAGGATGAATGATCTGCTTCTTCAGCTCTGCCATGTACTTGTCATCGATCTCTTTGCCGATCACTTCGTAGAGTCCTGCTGCCACAGCATCCTCTCTGCTCATGGTCTTCACGGTGTGATAATCCTTGATGGACTGTACTTCGGTAATGATGTCCTTATCGATAGGAGCGGTTACCTGTGCGCCGTCCTCCCAGTATACCTTATAGCCGTTGTACTCAGGAGGGTTGTGACTGGCGGTAACTACAATACCTGCAGTGCATCCTAACGTCCGAAGGGCAAAGGACAGCTCCGGGGTAGGTCTTAAAGATTCAAAAATGTATGCCTTGATGCCGTTGGCTGCCAGACATCTTGCTGCCTCGTCAGAGAACTCAGGAGACATCCGACGGGAATCGAATGCGATGGCCACACCCTTACTCTGTGTACCGCGCTTGATAATATAATTGGCAAGACCCTGAGTTGCCTTACGAACGGTATATACGTTCATACGGTTGGTTCCTGCACCGATCACACCACGTAAGCCGCCGGTACCGAATTCCAGTTCCTTGTAAAAACGATCTTCCACTTCTGCTTCATTATTGCGGATTGCCAGAAGTTCCTCCTTGGTCTTCTGGTCAAAATAATCATCATTTAACCAGAAATTCAGTTCGTCCATATAACTCATTTTCCTATCCTCCTGTTTTATCGCTATCTTTCAAATATCTTTCAATATCTTCAGTAAACGCTCTCCGGTGATATTTTACCATAGATTGCCTTTACTGAAAAGAATTATTTAACGTCCGCTAACTGCCGGATCCTTCAGTGCATAATCACTTCGATCCAGAGAGAAATTCGGATTGTAATAGGGATCTCCCGCCTCCAGTTCAGCCTTCCATTTTTCACGGAAATGCTCGGATTCTCTGTTGTAGCGCTCTGCCTTTTCGCCCTGATCGTCCAGTCCTCTGGAGATGGATTCGTAATGATACAGCTCCGCAAAAGGAGTCCACACATTCAGAAGTCCCAGTTTACGTAATTTCAGACAGAAATCCACATCATTTAAGGAGATCACAAAGCTCTCATCCAGACCGCCCACCTGCTCATACAGGCTCTTTTTCACCAACAGACAGGCACCGGTCACCGCTGTAACATTCTGGGTATAACACAGACGTCCCATGTAGCCTAAGTTCTGTACCGGGATGCGATAATGGGTATGTCCTGCCGTGCGGTGTGCTCCCAATCCGATGACCACGCCGGCATGCTGGATCGTCTTGTCCGCATAATACAGTTTGGCGCCTACGGCACCCACATCCTCTCTCTGCGCATACATCAGCATCTCTTCCATCCAGTTGGCGGTGATAACTTCCGTATCGTTGTTCAATAACAAAATATATTCACCGGTCGCATACGATACGCCCAGGTTATTCACTGCGGAATAATTGAATTCTCCGTGATAAGTCACTACCGAGATCCGCCCGTCCCCGCTGTGCAGGATACCGCCGTCATGGCCGCAGACTGTATGCAGCTTGCATCTTTCTTCATAAGAATCATCGCCGGACAATCCCAACAGTTGGGAATAATAGTCCTTGATCTCCGGTGTGGTACTGTTATTTTCCACGACAATGATCTCGTAATTGCTCCAGGTGCTGTTCTTTTGGATCGAGGTAATACAGCGCTTCAGATCCTCAACGTGATCCTTATTGGCGATCACGATGGATATCTTCGGATCTCCCAGGATCTGATACCGGATCCGGAAGATCGTGGCACAGGCTCTGGTACTGGTGATCTGAAAATGCTTAAAACCATGCTTTTTCAGATGATCTGCCACAGCTCCCTTTGCCGCCTCAATGGCATAAGGCTTCGCGTCAATGCTGGCTGCGGTACTGCCCTCATGGCTTCTCCAGTAGTACATCAGTCTGGGAACATGAACGATCTTTTCCGCTCTGTCGGTCAGACGCAGGATCATATCGTGATCCTGGGCACCGTCAAATGCGGTGCGGAACAGTTCCTCTCCCTCTAACAGTTTTCGGGAAAAAACGCTGAAATGGCAGATATAATTATTCGCCCGCAGATTGTCCGGTGCATAGTCCGGCTTAAAATGCATGGTCAGCATTTTATTAATATCATTTTCCTTGAAAGTGGTCTCATCACAATAAAGATAATCCGCACCCTGCTCATTGATCTCCTTCACATACGCATACAGTACGGAAGGATGTAAAATATCATCCTGGTCAAACAGGCCGATATAATCTCCGGTAGCCAGCTTGTAGCATTCGTTGGTGTTATAGGAGATACCGCCGTTATGATCCAGGTGCTTATAGACGATACGACCATTCGCCTTCGCCGCGTACTCCCTGCAGAGTTCCTCGATATAGGAATGCTCCGCGTCGGAACCGTCCGCCAGACACAGTTCCCAGTTGGGATACGTCTGATTCATGACGCAGTCCAGCATCTGGATCTGGAATTCTCTTTTATTGTTCCACAGCGGAACCAGAATGCTGATCTTCGGCATATAAGGGAATATCGTCTCTTCTTCCTTTTTCCGCTGCTCCGCATCAGGAAAGCTTCCGGTTCCGTAGGACTCCATCAGGCTCTTCTGGCGACTCTTGTTGCGGATCTTACGCAGGATATCCTTCGGTCCGCCACAATGGGACAAGCGATCCCTCTGTCTCTGTGCGAAATGGATCAGACTTCTCGCCGGACCCGTGGCTTTCCAGAATTTATTCTTTTTGATCCGGTCCAGTTTGAACTGCAAGTCCTCTTTTTCCGATTCCAGCACTACGATCTTGTCTGCCAGATCCGCACATTTTTCGTGCTCCCTCTCGTAGGCTTCTTGATAATTGATCTCAGACATGTTTTTCCTCCGTCAAATATTTTCCCGTTGTATTCCACAGTTTCAGCTTACTGATCCGATGGACCGCAAGAACGGCGATTCCATAATTTCCCGGAGGCAGCTGCCCTGTTTTCCGTTTCACACAGAAACCTCCCAGCGCCACATTTTTCTGGTCCGGAAGATTCTCCTCCAGTTCCTGCCGATATGCAGGTAAAATCTTCATGGACCATACCTTCCGGTCCGCCTCCCGCTGTCCCTGCGTATCTTCGGGAAGCAATACTAAAAATTTATCATAACATGCGTTATCATCTCCCAGGATCACACTGTATCCCTGGATCCGCTCCGGCCCTGCAGTCTCCACCCGCGCCATCAGGCAGTCATCCTGTCTTGCATTTTCCAGAAGCTCCTGCCAGCTCTCACATCTCCATGCCGGCTCCTGTAAAATATTCCGATCCGTAAGATATGCCGGAACCACACGGCTGTCCAGTCCTTCCCGGTTCAGTCCCATAGGGTAAAAAGGATCCACTCCGCGGAACTGAGGATGCATCTGGTAAAGCAGTTCTCTCTCTTCCGTCAGGCGTCGCATTTTCTCGGGACTTTCGTCGCTTCCGCGGCTCAGGGATTCATGATGATATGCAAAACAGTCATTCAGCACCACATTGTAATATCCCATTTCCACCAGACAAAATCCCAGATCCACATCATTATAGGCCACCCGCAGTGCCTCCCGGAATCCACCCGTCTCCCGGAATACCTCTGTCCTTATCAGCAGACAGGCACCCGTCACTGCCACGCAATTCAGATCAAAGCGATTTCTGCCAAAATAATAAGACTTATCGTCTTCCATGAACTGGAGCTTATGCACCGGCCCCACCGGCAGATTGACAATACCGTCGTGTTGTATTTTCACGGAATCCGGATAATACAGCTTTAGTCCCACGCTTCCCACATAAGGCTGCATAGCGCGGATCACCATTTTGTCCAGCCAGTCATTGCCGCACACTTCTATATCATCATTTAAAAACAGCAAAAACTTTCCTTCCGCCAGTTCAGCTCCCCGGTTGCACATCGCTGAAAAATTAAATTCCGCCGGTTCATAAATATAACGGACAGGGACACCGCTTTCCCGGATCCGTCCGATCAGTTCTTCCGTTTTTTGCTTATTTTCCGCACTGCTTCCGTTATCCACCAGCAAAATTTCAACAGGGATCCTGCCCTCAGACCTTCTCGTCAGGGAACGCAGGCACTTCTCCAGTACCTCCGGATTATCTTTGGAGGGAATGATCACCGAGACTTTAAGCTCTCCTGCGAATAACTCTTTGGCACCTTCCGCCTCCCTGGAAGCCAGTTCCACCGCCAGCTGCGGTGACTCCTTTGTCAGCTGGTAATTTTCCCAGGGAGTGCACTCCCGGCTGTCCCGGTCTGCACGTACATCCGGTCCCTGGATTCCTATTCCGTCTGCAGAAAAAGTTCCATGGAACAACACGTTTTCCATATGACCGACGGAATGACAATCTCTCTCGAACCCTCCGGCTCCCAAAAACAGGCGATCCATCAGCGGACGGATCTCTCCGGCATCTGTAAAAATAATTTCCTTTCCGGTGCTCTCGTTCTCTGTCACGACCGGATTTTCTCCCATTCTCTGCAGCAGACTGCTCCGTACCGCAACGACACTTCCCACATAGAAAAAGGCTCTGTACAGATCCGGTGACCAACAGGGTTTGTACCAGGGAATGCAACGCTCTCCCTTCTCATTCATCAGGTCTTCATCACCGTAGACGATTTCTGCTTCCGGATGCTTTGTAAAATAAGCGTTGATCCGCTCTGTCGCATTATCTGCCAGTCGTCCCGCCGCCTGTCGGAAAATGACGAATTCCACAAGTCCCGCAATTTCCCGGGGTTCCGCGCTTTCCCGGTCCTGCTCCGCTGCCCACTGTTCATAGGTAACCTTAAGCTGCGCCAGTTCTTTTTCGTATTTTTTATCCTGCTGTGCGATCAGCACCTGCTTCACCGCTGTCCGAATACCCAAGCTGCCGCTCCCTTCTTCTCCACTCCCATCATATCTTTTGCCATTGCCTGAGGGATCTGTACGATCTCCATTTTCACAGACAACGTATTCTCCGCCTGCCGGTTCAGCACATCTGCCCGGATCGTCATATTGGGATCCTCCGTGGCAAATATCACGCTGGGATGGTCCGCTCCCTCTTCGGATTTCAGGATTTTTCCGTTGGTAGTGAACACTTTCTTATCCTGCAGAGGAACCGGCTGTCCGTTCATGGACAGTTCCCGAATCTTACAGATGCAGGAACACATTGCCGGATCCAGCCGCAGATAATGTACGTTACCGTCGAATTTCACGGTAAACTCTGCCTCTTTTTCCGCAACATAGACATTTTCCGGGAAATAAGAATTTTCTTCGGAAAATCCCTGTCCCTTGTCTTCATAGATCTGTACCCGCAGTTCTCCTTCCGACTGGCGAAAACGCCCGATCCATTCGGTGGGTTTATAGATTTCGCCGCCTAAGAGATTCCGGATCTCACCCATGGACAATTTCTGTCCGGTGACATATTTCTGGAATTCCCGCTCCTGCTCTCTGTACTGTCTTGCCTCATTTTCCGTGATGTCCAGACGATCTAAGATCCGGTCCAGTTCCAACGCATTGCGTCTTTCATTCTCCAGAACATAACAGTAAATTGCCCGGAACGCCAGTGCTTTCGTATCTATGACACGGTCAAAGGTCCACTCGTAATCGATCAGTGTCCAGTGATCCCCGTCCACCAGAATATTGGCAAAGATCAGGTCAAAATCCGCTACCGGAACTTCTTCCCCGAATCCTACCCTCTCCAGATACTCCGCAAACAGGCTGTGGAATCCTTCGATATCCTGTCTGTCCAGACATTCATCCATCAGTTCCGACAACGGTCTGCCCGATACGAATTCAAATTCCGCATAAGGGATGCCGTCCTCTTCTCCCGGATGACAGACATTAACGTCCAGCCGGCTTCCGGTATAACGTCCTTTTAATTTTTCATACGCTTCCATCATATGGCGCACATGCGCCTCGGCTTCTTTGGTCAGCGGATATTTTCGCACGATCCGATTCCCCCGGTCATCCCGCAGGATCTCCGTACGGATGCGGAAGCTTTCCGCACGGTCGTTGGAATATCTGACATATTTCAGGTCCAGAGGCTTGCCGATCACTGCCAGATAAGAATTGGAAAATACAGAAAAAAGCCCCTCTTCCACGATTCCGTCAAAAGCACTTTTTTCATCGAATAACAACATTCTGTCACGGTCGAAATTCCGCAGATTATTGGACAGTTCTCCCCGTCCCGGAAGATACGCATCGGAATAGACCGTGGTCATAAATTTATAGTCGGGATACGGATAATAGAAGCTCCGCTCTCCCACACCGCAGGCATCGAAGATCTTCTCCAGTTTTTTCCGGGAAAAAGTACGCACGACGCCGCCGTTCGGATAATTTTCAATTCCGGAAAACCAGTCTCCCAGGTGATCTTCCTTGCAGCCCGCAAAATATTTCAGTCCGTATTTGTTCTCAATAGCGATAACGATTCGTCCACCCGATGCCAGATGCTTTTGCAGAATTTTCAGAAAATCTTCATAAGGTGTGCTGCCGCCTATGTAAGCCTGGCCGTACTCGAAGACACCAATGAGGCAGATATAGTCATAATCTGCGGGCAGATTCGGTTCCACGTCGGTAAAATTGCCTATGTGGATCGTCACATTTTCACTTTCACTGTGCCGGTACGCATTGATCAGGCTGCGCTTTTTTGAGAGATCCACGCAGGTCACCGATCCGGCTTTCCGGGACAGGGCTCCTGTAATGGCTCCGCAGCCGCTGCCTACTTCCAGCACTTTGTCCGTCTTTTTGATCGGAAGAAAATCCACGATATTTTCCCGCAGAGCCGACAGATGATACAGGATCGGCCAGCTTTTTCTCTCTGCGATGATCCGGTCATATTCCACGGTACTGTATTTTTTTACAATCTCCAGAATCTCGTCTTCCACACTGCCGTCACAATAATAATCCTCTCCGGGATACTTATCCAGATTCAGTGTTACTTTGCCGATGGTCTCTGTCATTCTTTATTTCTCCTCCGCATCCCACACTTTCGTGTTGGAATCCATATCATAATAGCCTACGGTATTTTTATCGGATACTACTGTAATATTCAGGGCATCATACAGTCTGTGATAGACCTCGAAGGTGTCCTGATTGTAGCCGGTCACTCCCAGAGACAGCAGATATTCTCCGCCCTGCAGATTCATCTTCTGTGTAAAAGTCACATTTTTCACATCACCTGGTTCCACACTGTCTAAGAACGCCTTCTCGATCATGGTATTGGTACCGGTGATCTCCACACCGATGACATTTTTCACGGAAAATGCAAAAATCGGTGCCGGTATAGGATCCATAAACCGGACCTTCATATGGATGGTAAACATTGTCCCCTTCAGAATGGCATTGGTAGGCACACCCCTGTCATCCGTAATGTAAAATTCTTCGATCTGTGCCTGCTTTGTACCGTATTCCAGGGCATTGGGATTCTGTCCCTTCGCCTCCGCGGAAGCCTCAGCAGCATCTTTGGCTGCGCCATCCGCCTTTTTCGCAGCAGCTCTCTGCAGATCTTCATCATCTAAGAGATTCTCCGATTCCTCACCGGCATTTTCGGATTCATCGTACTGTCCCACCAGTACCCGTTTATAAGTATCGATCATGGCCTTGGGGCTGCCTTCTCCCAGAATATTTCCCTGGTTCAGCAGATAGACGCGGTCGCAATATTTACTGATACTGCTCAGATCGTGACTGACGAAGACGATCGTCTTGCCCATTTTCTTGAATTCTTCGAATTTATGATAACATTTTGCCTGGAAAAATACATCACCGACGCTCAGAGCCTCATCTACGATCAGGATCTCCGGCTCGATATTGATCGCCACTGCAAACGCCAGGCGGACGAACATACCGCTGGAATAGGTCTTTACCGGCTGATAGACATAATCTCCGATATCCGCAAAGCTTAAGATCTCCGGCAGCTTTGCCTCGATCTCTTTTTCGGAAAATCCCATCATGGTACCATTCAGATAGACATTCTCGATACCGTTGTATTCCATATTGAAGCCGGCACCCAGCTCCAGCAGAGCGGAGATACGCCCGTTGACCAGCACCCGTCCGGAAGTCGGATTCAATACTCCGGTGATGATCTTCAGGATGGTGGACTTACCGGAACCGTTGGTACCGATGATTCCCACGGTTTCCCCCTGATAGATCTTCATACTTACGCCTTTCAGGGCATAGTGGAGCTTATGTTTGGTCTTTTTACCGAATCCAAAAGCTTCCTTCAGACGGTCCGAAGGTTTATCATATAATTTATAGATTTTCTGGACATTATCAACTTCAATTGCCAGTTTTCTCTTATCCTGCATAATGTCTTAATCCTTTTCTTTCAGTGTTACACTGTCTTTATGGTACCACATGGCCAGAGAACGGTTGGCCTCATTGTCCGCATCCTCGGAGATTTCTCCCATGCACAAAAACCACGGGCGGAACTGATAGGCCGGCAGCTGCACATCTTTTTCCGGTCCGGACAGAATTGCCACCCGTTCCAGATATTCCTGATGAAAATTATAAGCCTCCCCGGTGTGTACATAATAATACGCTCCATAGGACGAATAATGTCCCGCCTGATTGGGAGATGCCCGGAAGATCACAAGGCATGCCACTCCGATCAGCACATAAAACCACCAGGCTGCTGCGCCGTTTCGTATCGTCAACTTCTGTATCGTCAATTGCCCGGTTGTCTGCTCCGCTCTTTTCTCCAGTAACTGTCGCAGCCACCCGATCCAGTAGATCTCATTCAGAAATAAAAGCAGCAGATAGGTGATTTTTACTGCATTCAGAGTTCTGGACAGTCCCGCATGTCCCAGGGAATACAGGCTCGGTGTATAGCCGGTCGCATACAGACAGAAGGACAAGGCGAGTACGATCCCCGGATAACGAAAACGGTAATCCGTGCTTTTCACTGCCTGCCAGATCATAGGTAGCAACAATAACATCACCATCAGAACCACCGGTCCGGTATATTCCGGAATGTGTTTCACGGCTTCCAAAAAAGATCTGCCGATGGACTCTAACGGTCCGTACCCCCAGCCCACATAACTGCGGGCACGTACGGAATTTCCCGGAGCCGCCACATTCAGGCCGAAGCCTATGATATACACTAGTGTAGACGGCAACAGCCACAGCCCCGTCCTGCGCCGTTCCACTACCACGCTGACCAGAAGGATGGTCAGAAGACACAATAATCCCTGCAATGCCGTGACGAAATTGCTTCCCGCCGTAATCATGGCAAGCAGAACCGATGCAGTGAATAACAGACCTTTCGCGGTTCTGCCCTCTGCTCTCTCCAGGCAGATGGCCACAGACAAAAACAAAAGTCCGAAGCCATGCATTCCCACATAGTGGATCCCGCCGTTATACCAGTAGAAGCCGCTCTGCGCGGAATAGATAAACATAAATTGTGCTGTGGTGATCACTGCCTGAATTGCCAGGCTGCTCCATTTCTCCATTCGGAAGACTTTCCGCAGGATCACGTGGGTAAACACCATGCTTCCCACCAAAAGCAGTAACAGAATGAACACCGGTCCTAAGAAATAATACTGTTCTCCCCAGACAGCCGGCATCAGTGTCATGAAAAAAATAGAAGAATACGTTCCCTGCCATGCATACCACTGGGTTCTGGAGCAGTCCAGTGCACCGGAGATTGCCGCCCATTTCGACTGCTCCTGCTCCATGGCAGCTCTGGCAAATCTTCCAAAGTTATAGTCGTCATAATAAGGAACCGCATAAATCGTCAGTCGAAACAGTGGGATCAGTGCTAACAACAGCAGTCCGCAACAGCCCACTGCCAGCAGTACCCCGCCCGGCTTCCATAATAATATTTTTCTTAACTTTTCAAGAGCACCCTTCAATTACTTTCACCCTTTCTGTTTCCCCCACAACAGTTCCGTAATGCAGTACCTCCCCACAAGGTTCTTCATTTATAAAAGCTTTTTGCCATGCTCTGTTTATTTTTACAATATGTTTTCTCCGTTCCTCGAATTCTCGGAATGGTAACAGTCCTTCGTATTACAATACATCTGCGAAATGCACTTTCAGTCTCTTAAAGATCACAGCACCCAGTCCGAACAATACCACTGTCACGATCCAGAAATACATCGTGGAGAAGAAATCCCGGAAAAACCATTCTTTCTCGTAGATCGCACTGCGATAGCCATTCACGATATAGACCAGCGGATTCAGCTTCAGGATCATGATCCACTTCGGAGACAGCGCCTCCAGATTCCACAAAATGGGGGTTGCCCACATGCCGATCTGCAGTCCGATGCTGATGATCTGGGACAGATCCCGGAAAAATACCACTACCGCGCAGGTCGTATAACTCAGTGCCAGCACAAATATAAACAGGCAGAAGCTGTAGTACACGATCTGTATCGTATATATGGTCGGATAATAGCCGTAGATAGCTGCCACGATCAGCAGGAGACATACGAAAAATACATGGATAAAAGTAGCCGCAATAATCTTGATGATCGGCAGGATGCTGATCTTAAATACTACTTTTTTCACCAGATAGTTGTACTCTAAGAGTGCATTGGTGCCGTTGTTCAGTGCCTCACTGAAGTAGAACCAGGGCACCAGTCCCGCTGTCAGGAAAAGTACAAATGGCACTTCCACGCCCTCCCGCAGGGGTGTGCTGGTATTTCCCATGATCTTGTCGAAGACGATGTAATACATCGCCACGGTTACCACCGGCTGCGCCATCGCCCAGACCGCGCCCAGGTAAGAACCCGCATATCTCTTTTTAAAATCATTTTTCGCCAGCTTCCAGATCAGATGTCTATTCTGGAATAACTCTACCGGCAGTCCGGTAAATTTATCGTACCAGTGGATAAACGCAAAGCATGCCGCCGCAATGACAACGCAGGAGATGATCTTTTTCGCCAGCTCCTGACTCTGATCCACAGCAGGTCCCGGATTCTTATGGAACACGATGAGCAGAGCCATGATCACTGCCGCTGTCACGAACAGGGCAATGCCTGTTTTCTTACTGATTTTCACACTTTTTTTCATGCTCTTTTTCCTTCATGTACTGTTCCAGAGTGCCCCACTTGGTATCCTTCTCGGATAATGTCAGTTCCATACCTTCGGGGATGGGCCATTCCACACCGATATCCGGCGTGTTATATGCAATACCGCCCTCATCATCCGGATGATAAAAATCGGTACATTTGTAGCAGAACTCTGCGTAATCGGACAGTACCAGAAATCCATGCGCGAAATTTTTCGGAATAAAGAACTGCTTCTTGTTCTCCTCAGACAAAAGTACACCATACCACTGCCCGAAAGTTTTGGAGCCTTCCCGCAGATCCACAGCCACATCATAGACTTCTCCGCGGATCACACGTACCAGCTTGTCCTGCGGAAAATGCTTCTGAAAATGAAGTCCTCTGAGAACTCCTTTTTTAGAAGCAGACTGATTATCCTGTACAAACACTTCCGGGATTCCCGCTGCTTTAAGATCATTGTAATTATAAGTCTCCATGAAATACCCTCTGGCATCACCGAATACCGTGGGGGTAATGATCTTCAATCCTTCGATTTCACATGTTTCTACTGTTATCTTGCCCATTTATTTCATCCTCACTCTTTATTATTTTCATTCATAGGTGATATTCATATCGACTCTGCCTTCAATACCGTCCACTTTTCCCTTGGAGGTATACTGCCAGGTCTTGTAATATCCCTGATATAACGGCACACTGCGGTACTCCGCAAGCCAGATATGATAGTTCTCCAGTCTGGCGGTCTGCAGATTATTGTTGTACCAGTTGCGGCTGGCATAGACGCCTGCCGTATATCCGGCATTTTCTACCGTCCGGCAAAAAGCCTCACATACCAGGGTTCTGATCTCCGCATCCAGTCCGTCCGCCCGGCCGTTTCCTCCGGCACCCTCCGTATCAATAAATACAGGATAGCTCAGTTGGAAATCACGGATCAGCTCCAGCACGGCAGAAGCCTCTTCCACCGCCTCTTTCTCATCTGTAGCCTGGGTAAAAAAGTACACACCCACCGGAATTCCGGCGGCGGCTGCACCCTTCATGTTGGCGACAAACTGTGGATCCTCCACCAGACTTCCCGTAACCGAACCGCGGTAGCCCGCACGAACGATGGCAAACTGTACTCCGGCATTTTTCACCTTCTCCCAGTCGATAGTGCCGTTCCACTTGGACACATCGATGCCGACCTTCGCATTGCCGGATGTAGCCTGCAGCTTTTGGATCTCGGTCTTGTCCGCATCTGCCAAAGCTCCTGCCACAGCACTGTCCTCGGCATCCGCATCGACTTCATCCTCTGTCTTGATCAACAGAGAAATATCATCAATGGCCAGATATTCCACTTTTTCTTTTACATGCACTTTGGTCTCGGTGATGGGAACTTTATATCCTTCGATGGGTAACAGTTCCATATAATAATCGCCGGAATCCAGATCAGCAATGTAGATCACGCCGTCCTGATCCAGATCCTTGTAATCTCCCAGACCGTCCACCCGGACATAGAAACTCTCTCCGGTCACCGGTACACCTTCATTGTCCACGATCTGGATACGCAGATCCTTTTCCACGGAAGTCGCCACCAGTGACAGGCGGTGGCTGTTATCTTTCGCCGCCTCCAGGATCGGATTCACATCCGGATCAAAAAAAGTATTATCTTTTAAAAAGGCTTTCAGGTCGTTGCCGATCCTGCCATCCGCTTCCGCGGTGTCCGTCTCCCCGGTGCTCTCCGGCACGGGATCCACTGCTTCGCCGTCACCTGCATTCTGCGCTCCGGACACCGCCGTGTTCTGGCCGGATGTGGGGGACAGTTGTTCCCTGTTCACATACATTACCGCCAGTGCCACCAGCAGGATCACCGCCATGGAGGCCAGGATCCCCATTTTCCGCAGCTTAGAGTCCATTTGCTACCTCTACCAGATATTTACCGTAATTCGTCTTCAGCAGCGGCTCTGCCAGTGCCAGCAGCTGCTCTTGATCAATAAATCCACGTTTGAAAGCGATCTCCTCGATACAGGAAATATACAATCCCTGTCTCTTCTGGAACGCTGCCACGAAATCTGCCGCATCCAGAAGTGCATCGTGATTGCCGGTATCCAGCCATGCGAATCCACGACCCAGAGTCTCTACCTGCAGAGTTCCTCTGTTCAGGTACTCGTTATTAATACTGGTGATCTCGATCTCACCTCTTGCGGAGGGCTTTACGTTCTTCGCAATCTCCACTACATCGTTATCATAGAAATACAGTCCGGGAACTGCATAATTGCTCTTGGGATGCTCCGGCTTCTCCTCGATAGAAAGTGCCTTGCCGTTCTCATCGAACTCCACTACGCCGTATTCTCTGGGATCGCGCACATAATAACCGAAGATGGTCGCGCCTTTTTCTCTGGCGGCTACTTTACGAAGCACTGCCGAAAAGCTCTGCCCGTAGAAAATATTATCTCCCAGTACCAGTGCCACTCTGTCGTTACCGATGAATTCCGCTCCGATGATAAAAGCATCCGCGAGGCCACGGGGTTTGTCCTGCACCGCATACTCGAGACGCATGCCCAGCTGGCTGCCATCTCCCAATAACTCTTTGAATACCGGAAGATCTCTCGGGGGGGAAATGATCAGCACCTCTCTGATATCTGCCAGCATCAGGGTTGACAGAGGATAATAAATCATCGGTTTATCGTACACCGGCATGATCTGCTTGGATATTGCTTTTGTCAGGGGATAAAGTCTGGTTCCGGAACCTCCCGCCAGTATAATTCCTTTCATAAAAACCTCCTTAAAATACTTGTTTTTTAACACACCGAATGGGAACGACGTTCATCGTTCCCATTTAGCAGATATTCTTTACTTTTCCTCAAACATTTCATTGTAGTATTTCTGGTAATCGCCACTGGTCACATTGTTCATCCAGTCTTCATGCTCGAAGTACCAGGCGATGGTCTTGCGGATGCCTTCCTTGAACATGGTCTCGGGATACCAGCCGATCTCCGCCTTGATCTTGTCCGGCGCGATCGCATATCTTCTGTCATGTCCCTTACGGTCTTCCACGTAAGTGATCAGATCATTGTTGATATGTGCCTTGCGGGGATCGGAATCGGGAAGCATCTCCTGTAAGGTCTCGATGATAATATGGATGATCTCGATGTTCTGCTTCTCGTTGTGTCCGCCGATATTGTAAGTCTGGAACAGTCTTCCCTGCTCCTGTACCATGTCGATGGCCTTCGCATGATCCTCTACATACAGCCAGTCGCGGACATTTTTGCCGTCTCCGTATACCGGAAGCTTCTTGCCGTGAAGGGCATTGTTGATGATCAGAGGGATCAGCTTCTCGGGGAACTGGAAAGGGCCGTAATTGTTGGAGCAATTGGTGATATTGGCAGGGAAATGATAGGTATCCATGTATGCCTTCACCAGCATGTCCGAGCTTGCCTTACTTGCAGAGTAAGGACTGTGGGGATCGTAAGGCGTGGTCTCATAGAAGAAAGCATTGTCATCATCGGGAAGAGATCCGTAGACCTCATCCGTAGATACATGCAGGAACTTTTTGCCCTCCTTGAAGCTGCCGTCTGGAAGCTCCCAAGCTGCCTTGGCACAGTTTAACATCACTGCGGTACCCAGCACGTTGGTCTGTACGAAGATCTCCGGGTTACGGATACTTCTGTCTACATGGCTTTCGGCTGCGAAATGTACCACGCGGTCAATATCGTTCTCCGCGAAAATTTTGCCGATGGCTTCCTTGTCGCAGATATTTGCCTTCACGAAAGTGTAATTGTCACGCTTCTCCACATCCTTGAGATTCTCCAGGTTTCCCGCATAGGTCAGGGCATCCACATTAATGATACGGATCTCGTTATCGTATTTTTTGAACATGTAATGAATGTAGTTGGAACCGATAAAACCGGCACCGCCTGTTACCAGATAAGTTCTCATTTTCTCTCCGTTCTGCGCAGGTGTGCGCATTTTGCTATAGATAGTGATATTCTACCATAAAATGGGGTGGATAGCAACACGGGCTATCGTCCTGCCTGCGAGCAGTCTCACTGACTGTTCATTGTAAATATCAACACGGCTTCTCCGCACTTCGTGCTCTCGAATCCGTGACACCCATTCGCATTCCGGACTATCGTCCTACTTGCTCATGTGTGTTTGATTTGCTAATAAAGCACCAGACCTGCCTGCAAGCAGTCGGTCTGGGCTTTATTGCAAATCTTAATATCCCAGGTAGCTGATATTTAAATCGACTTTGCCGCTGATACCGCTGACTTTTCCGTCGGATCTGTACTGCCACAGATCATATCTGCCGGTATAGGTCGGGGTCTTGGCATACTGTGCCAGCCAGATCTTATAACCGCTCAGAGCACCTGCATCCATCTTGGATGTCAGCCATGTTTTGTTGGCATAGACACCGGGAGTATATCCTGCATTCTTGATCGTGTTGCAGAATGCCTTGCAGACTGCGGTTCTGGTAGCGGAATCGATGGCATCGCCTCTTCCGCCGCTGCCTTCCACATCCAGGAATACCGGATAAGAAATCTTATATCCGCTGATGCGGTCCAGTACCATGGATGCTTCCTGTACTGCTTCTACCTCATCCACTGCCTGTGTGAAGAAGTATACACCTACCTTAAGACCAGCTGCCGTAGCTCCCTTGATATTGGTCTTGAACTTGGGATCCTCGATCAATGCTCCCTGAGATGATCCACGGTATCCCACACGAATGATCACATAATTCACTCCGGAATTCTTAACCGCATTCCAGTCAATGCTGCCGTTCCACTTGGACACATCAATGCCCATAGTACCTGATCCCACTACCAGGGAACCGTCACTTGCGAAGTTATATTTTGCACCCTGGATGACCTGCTCACCGGTCACCTTGCTGCCGTCTGCCTTGAAGAAATATACCTTACCGTCTAACGTCTGCCAGCCGGTATATCTGGCCTCCTCCATGAGGAAAAACTTTGTGGCAGTGTAATAATCCGCATAAGCTGCCGCCCGGTATTGGTTGTCACCGATGGATACATACAGCTGTCTGCCGCTGGTATCCTTTAACGGTGTTTTTGTATCCTCTCTGGGATTCACATCGCCCGCTACCGTAACTGTAAAGGTAGCTTTTGCTTCCGCGCTGCCCTCCTTATATGTGACAGTGATGGTTGCGGTTCCTTTTTTCACACCGGTAACAGTGATCGTTTTGCCACTTACAGCTACCGTGGCAATATTCTTATCTCCGGAATCTGCCGTTATGGTTCCGCTTCCGCTGACAGAGGCTGTTACAGCAGCCGTAGATTTCGGATAAACGGTTACAGCTGTCTTATCCAAAGTGATCTTGATTCCACCCGTGACCTTCACTGCCAGATCCAGTGTCTTAATCTCAGTTCCCATCGTTACGGTGACTGTGATCTTCGCATCACCGGCTGCTACACCTTTCACTGTGATCTTACCGTTTGCATCTACCGCCGCGGTGGCTGCTTTATCATTGGAGTTTGCAGTAATCTTATAAGTTGCACCTGTGAAATTTGTAACTTTAACCTGTGCTGTTGCTTCTTTTCCTGCTTCTACGTTCAGGGATGCCGGTTCCAAAACAGCGGTCGGCTTTTTGGCTTCCGTAACGGTAACTTCCCAGGTATAGGTCTTCTGCGTGCTTCCTACCTGTGCATTTGCTGTCGGAAGGATGCCGCCTCCCATGGACTGCGCAGCCGCCTGCGACTCACCTGAGGAGCCACCATCCTCCCCTGTTCCTCCTGAAGATGTACCCGAATCCGGTGTTGTGGGAGTCGGCGTAGGTGTAGGAGTCGGTGTAGGTGTCGACGTAGGTGTAGGAGTCGGCGTAGGTGTAGGAGTCGGTGTAGCACTGCCAGCCTCCGTATACGTACATGTGATCGTTACAGGTCCACCTGCCTTCACGCCGGTAACCACACCATTATTTACACTGGCCACCGCCGCATTATCGCTGCTCCAGCTAACAACCGTGGCTCCTGCCGGCGGATTCAGCTGCTTGGTCTCTCCTACCGGGATACTG
>OGGU01000527.1_pt1 | contig 28881 bp, 23 predicted proteins | sample 1571241 | NCBI WGS metagenome assembly OGGU01 (sample SAMEA2581934, study PRJEB24529) | metagenome | biome: Human gut stool | place: China | collected 2011
CATGGGGTAAGGGGAAGTTATGCAAAAGAGTGGACCTTTGGCACCTTCGTTTCACTAAAACACAATGTAAAGATAATAAACTCACTAAAAAATGCATGGCAATCTCTGATTTCATTCGCTTGCGGAAATTAGGTTTACCATTCCAGACGTTCCTTCACATTGTTCATCGCCTCTTTCAGGCTGCTGTTCATGACCCGCGCATAATGCTGCGTCATGCGTGTGGAGGCATGTCCGAGCATGACGGACACGTCCTGCAAGGGTACATTGTTGGCGAGCGTGACGGTGGTCCCGAAAGTGTGCCTGGCCACATGCGTGGTCAGATTTTTCTTTATGCCGCAGAAATCGGCGATTTCCTTGAGGTAGCTGTTCATTTTCTGGTTGCACATGACAGGCAGGCAGCATCCTTTCTTTACGCAGATCGGATGTTCCCTGTATTTCTCCAATATGGCCAGTGGAACGGGCAGCAGCGGGATGTTGCTGATGGAAGACGCTTTTCTGCGGTGTTCCAACTTGACCCTTCCTTTCCTTATCCACCAGTCACCGAGATTGTCCTGTACCAGGTTTTCACCACTCAGAGTGGCGACATCGGAGAACGCCAGACCGGTGAAGCACGCGAAGACAAATATGTCCCTGACCAGCTCGAGCCGTGGGATGGTGAATTTCTTTTTCATGACGGCCTGCAACTCGTCGTAGGTCAGGAATACCGGATCGGTCTCGTCCTGTTCCATCTTGTAACCGTAAAAGGGATTCTTACGCATCCATTCCTTTGCCAATGCCATGTTGGTGAATTTCTTGAAACATTTCATGTAGCGGACTATCGTGTTACGGCACAGTCCCCCCTCCGTTTTCAGGTAAATGTCAAACGCGCGGATGAACTCCGGTGTCAGCTCATGGAAGGTGATATCCTCCTTGCCGTAATAAGAGGGGATAAGCCGCTGCAATTTCTTCACCACGTTCTTGTACCGGTTGATCGTAACGGGAGAGTAGTCTATGCCTGTCAGTGTTTCCATTTCCTTGATGCCATCCTGCATGGTACCGAGCAATGTACGCATTTCGGTGTCTTTCCCGAAAACACGTTTCAGGATCAGTTTCGGGGTAATCAGGGCCTGTTCCAATACCAGTTCCTTGTGTTTCTCGAGGGCACGTGCGTGTAACTCCGCAATATAGGTATTCAATGCGATGGATGCCCTGTCCCTGCCCTTGCTGCATCCTTTGGCCGCATTCCATAAGTTCAGAGGCACGCTTCTTTGGATACGGGCATCGTCGTAGCTCCCGTTGATGGTTATCCGCATCAGTACGGGGGCCTCACCGTTTTTCAACAATTTCGTTTTGAGCACGAAAAAAAGAATGTTCATTGTTCCTTGTTTCATCACTTTTGTTTTTTTAGAGGTGTTACATCCAATTGTTTCGTCAAAACCGGATGGCATGAGGACGTGAAACGAAATGTTAAATTCGGTGGCTTTTTTGAGGGACTTGTGGAATAGCCATAAAAATCCCATTTTTATCAGGTTCGAATTGCCTTTTGTATCCCGGGTTCGATTCCTTTTTTTATCCCGATGGGAAATACCGAATTTTTAAATTTATTTCACATTTTCAACTCCATCCGGTCATGTGTGCAAAATTACTTTTTCACACCGGAGATTGAAATTGTCAAACAGTTGAAAAACAATGAAGTATGATACATATTTATGGCTTTTTCAAAAGCCTTAAAAAAAGCCACTGAACTGGCAAAATCCAACTTCACAAATATGTAATGAAATGCGTAGCGAGGGTAAAAAAAGAACCCTTGAACTATCTCTAATTCAAGGGTTTTCTAAAATTGAAAAGCTTTTTGGTGGTGCCACCAGGAATCGTGATAAATTCACAAGTAGCTGTATATCATCACTTTTCAGAAATAGCGTAAGAGTAATCTCCTCCTATTGCTCCACCGTTGGACTTCTGCGTTTTGCGTATCGTTGCAGCGGATGATTTCTTGGGGCAAAGGTAGTGAATTAGTTTAAATTATTGTCTTTTAGCTTCTTTATTTCTTTATCAAAATCACTTTCCAGCAAATCCATTTCGCGTTTGCGATAGATTTCAAACTCCTTTTCTGCTTTTTCAACCGCCTGCTTATGCGAAATGTTTCCTTTGCCAATCAAGACTTTTCGTTTATGAGCAATAATCTGATTATCCAGTGCTTCTATCCAATCTTTCATTGTCATAGGGTTCATTTCCAATGCTTGAAACTCTGCAAAATCCAAGAAACCTGAAACAAGCAGATTCAGGCGTTGGAGTTCAATTTCAGACAAATAGTTCTTGGCTATCTTCACATCATCTTTGGTCACATAGTTGCCCTTAAAGTTAGTCATCCCGACAAAAGGCTTTTCATTATCCACACGATTGTATATGACTTCAGCAGCCGTATTCTCGTGAACAGCATAATGCAACTTATTCTGTACGGTGGCGAAAAACATTTTTGTCATTTCATTGCGAGGGTCATAGTCTGTCGCTGTAGCATATATGTCCGTTACTTGTTGATAAAAGTTGCGCTCACTACTACGAATATCCCTGATGCGTTGCAAGAGTTCACGGAAATAGCGATTACCCCCTTGTTTCAACCGTTCGTCATCCATAGCGAACCCTTTTTGAATATATTCATGAAGCCGTTGGGTAGCCCAGCGACGGAAGCGAGTAGCTACCTGCGATTGGACACGATAGCCCAAAGCGATAATCATATCAAGATTATAGTGGTCGATGTTTCGTTTTACCTGACGATTGCCTTCCTTACGAACTAACAAGAAATTCTTGTTAGTTGCCTCTATGGTCAGTTCGCCATCTTTATATATGTTGTCTATATGTTGACTGATATTCTGTTGCGTAGTACAATATATCTCCGCCAACTGATTTTGTGTCAGCCACAAATCCTCATCTGCAAAACGCACGGACACACGGGTTATTTCGTTATCGTCCTGATAGAGTATGATATTGTTTTCTTCTTTCATGATTATATCTTTTAGTCATTTCTTTTATTCATGTTTACGATTTAGGATATTAGCTCATAAACAAATCTATTGCCAAATCTACAAGCAAAGACATTCCATGTGTCTGGCTTTTTTCATCATCTGTCTGGGCTTGTTTCAGAACCTCTTTTGTAATGAAGTCATTGGCGCAATGGAGCATCTTTGCGGTTGGATTTGTAACTTTTTGCCCTGACAAGGAATCGTTAATTGCCTTGCATACAATCAAGGTATTTGCAGCTTGTTCATATAAAGGATTACTTGGAGCACAGATTTGTGCAATCTTAATCGAATAACCTATGGCTTTCAGTAAGTCGTCACGAGATATTTGTCTGCCGGAATTCGTGCTATAGCTGTTGCAATGTTTTCTGTTCGGAGCATAGAAAAGCTGACTAATGGCGTTATTGGAGAAGGTTAGCAAATACTTCTCTCTCAGCTTCTTTTCCGTCAGATTCAGATACAGAGAATTACGGTGATTCGTAAACTCTGTTATCGGATTATGTACCGTATTGGCAAGTATATAATTCGCCTCATTCCGAATGTCAGGGAATAACGAATTGATGGTGTTGATGCAAATATCTATAATATCTTCATTACCTTCCACCACAGCTTGTAACAGTCTGTCCCGCCAGTATTCCAAATATGTATAGTTATTTTCTTGCATAGGCATATTATATTTCTTCTATTATATTCGTAAGAACATCACATATCTGCCGATTTGTCACGTATCTATAAACTTGTGGAGGAGCAAAAGACGCATCTATGTCTCTTAATTTTGATAACGGTATGGGCGTAGTAAGACTTCTAACAGAATCAATTTCTATTCCGATTGCTTTTGATTTTCCTGCATAATAGTCACTAAAACTTTCTTTATCAATACCAAGATTTTTTGAATGTGAATTCCACATTTCTTGTGGAGTAGTCACAATCACTCGTTTAATCAGTCCAAATCCGACAACAGCCTTTTGAGGTCCTGAAGCATATATGATAATATAATCACCTGGCGATACCTTTGGCTTCAGCTTTCGCAACTCAATGCTCTTCTCTCGTGAGAGAATCTTTTGTGCATAAATGGGTTTGACGGATATGAATAAATACTTGTTATTTCTCATTTCTTAAGTTGTATATTTGTGTGAAAACCGAGGTCGGAATTTCAACAGGTGAAGCAAACGTGTTGTTCTTTCCGAGAATTTTAATCACGGTAGAATACTTAACAGGACTTTTAAAGACTTCTGTTTGACTGAATTTCAAGGCGCGAATAGGATTGTTTATATTCTTGTCACATAAATCATATATGTGTTCCCATTCATATACGCCATAATGCTTGTGCATTCTGAATAATTCTTTTGGCAAACCTGTGAAAACTTCGTCTAAATATGAGCATGCTACGATTGCTTTGTGGCGGATTGTACCTTTACCAGAACTGGCATACCATAATATTCTTGCAGGAAATTTTTCAGTTATTGGCTTGATATGTCGATAATAGACATTCTCAACATTCCACAATTTGCTGACATTTGCGCCAAATAAATTTTCTCCGGCAATACTCTTGTCAAACAATTCTCCAGCCCAATAAGGTTTGATTGGAATTATATAACAAGGGATATTAATGTCATATATCTTTAGAGGAAACAAAGTTCTTTCTATAGTAAACAAACTTACATCCTTCCTACTATCAAGAATACTTATGTTTATGTCACGATTCTCTATGTAAGAATTTATGTCATTCTTGCAAATCACATCACAGCATACATATTTCTTATAAATACAAGAATCAAACAGAAATCCGAACTTAGCCAATATCACTTTTTGTGCTTCTGATAACTGTGACTCTGACACCAATATTTCCATTTTATTCTCTTTGATAGCCAAAGATATCATGTTTTCGATTACTCCCATAAAAACAGTATGTTCTTTGGCGTATTCTTTTACTCTGATGATTGGTATGGATATATTGTCATCATCCATTGTATAGGCAAAGAACGCAATGCAATCTTCTTGGTTCTTTATGGTGTATATAGTGTAACTTGAAGAATTTATAATACGAAAAACGAGGTTCCTAAATGCCTTCTTATCCTCATGTCCTTTGCGATGCCAGAATTCATCAATGCAGACCTCTATCTCTTCGTTTGACAATTTTGACATGGCATGCAAAACAGCCCCTTGAAGATTTCTTGGAGAATACGTTTCTTTATGTACCAATTTATCTATGGCAATAACGAATTCCTGAGGAGTGATAATGTCCACATCATAAAGACTTTCTATCTTATCTTTTGCAGCAATAATTCCTTTGTCGAATGTTATGAAGTATTTTATCTCGGCAGCAATACAGGTCGCAAGTTGCTTCCTGTCAGAAATATCATTGTCTGTTTTTCCTTGTATTATCACGGACAACTCATTCGCTATTTGTTTTGCTTGTTCAACATCGTGTTTTGCTTCAACGAAGTTTCTTAAGAATTGTTTTGTCCGTATTGCTCTCTGTCTATTTGTATCCCTGTCAATTTCATTATACATCTCAGGAGCATAATACAATTCCGTTTCTTCAATCAGCCAGTCTGCCATAATGCACCTTGGGTCTTCGGTAGGCTCGTAAGTGTTAGCTGAATCTCTTAGCTTTATGATAATGTTTGCATCCAGCAAGGCACGAATCTTTGAAGTCGTTACATCTGCTAATGAGAACAAATCTTGCCGATTGAAATCATACCACCATTTTTTGAGGCTATGATTTTCTATACTACGACTGCGCACTTCGTCTCTTGGCACAAAACCGTATTTCTTCCACATATTAGATGCTGCTTTGTAGTCATCACGGCAACTTAAAAGAATTCCATGATAATTGTATGAATTTTCATACTTCAAACGAAGAGCATCAAGCAATCGTTTGGTCAGACCTTTTCCCCTATATTTATTGTCAACACATAGATGGACAATAGATATACGTGAATATCGTGGAACTTCACGATACATTATATATCCACAGAGAGCCTCGTTGTCTATAGCAATGATGATACATCGCTTCTTGGCATGATCTTCGAATCCTCCTTCTGGCATAAATCCCAAAGTGGAAGAATTCTTCTTTCCCAATGTTTTAACATCTGAGAAAAACTTATTTTTATTATCAATAAATTCGATTGTCATCTTTCTTAATTAACATAGGATTTATATTTGACAAACCAAAGGAAAATGTTTCTGCATCATCTTTCAATGGAGAACCTCCATCATGCTCTTCTAACCATTTCTGATATTCTGAAATATCAGGGTCTGATATACAAATGGCGTATTCTATTCCGGCAATACTCATTATAAAATATATTTCTGCTTCAACATTTCCATTTGGATAGCGTTTGTGTTCTTTTACAAAAAACTTCATTTCATGAAGTATCTCATAGAGCCTGTTCTCATTTTTATTAAAGAAGCAATCTCCCTCCGAATATATTCTACGCTGATTGTATTGCCAATATTTCCCTTTACCATATCGTGCATACTCTCGTAGATTTTTCAATATATCAACGTCACTTCCTAATAGTTCTTGGACACACAATTCATATTTATTTTCGCCCATATTATATAAAAAATATTCATAAGCACATTTTGCAAGAAAACGAGACATTATTGTATTTGGGTATTTTGGTGCAGGAATATATGGAGCTATCATTGTTCTTGTTTTGCCGGCCTTTATTAAATTATAAAGTTCTTTATCTTCAAATGAAGCAATAATTCCATCTTTTGTTGTTTGCATTGTAACTTCACAACTCTTCAACGCACCTGGGAATACCATTTTCTCTTTAACAAGTTTCCCTTTTTTTGTTAGAATTTCATTTCTAAATCGCATTGAAACGAAGTAAGGTTGTGCTAACAACTCCTTTTCAATTTTGATAGCAAAATAATGGTTGCATTCATCACAAACATACCCAGTAGGCAAAACATGATGCTTGTTGCCCAATGACTCAGGGATTAGATGCTCTATGCTTTTTGAAGGAGAACTATCCTTATGACAAAATATACATTCCATTATATTGAAGTTTAGCATTTAATGCGACAAGATACTAAGAGTTAGCTTAACGCTTCTTCAAGCGTGCCTTTCCCTATTGTTGTATTTTTAATGAATATTTCCTTTGTAATATTCAGCCCAGGAATATGCGATAGGTTCTCAATCATTTTATAAAATTTAGGTTCTTTCTGTTTAGGAGGATTACCATGAACCCCATTTATGAAGTCATAAAACTCAATGTCGTTATATTGCCATGTCTTTATTATGCATAGTGGATTCTCTTGTTTCCCACGTATCATATCCTGTTTTAAAGAAAACTCAAAAGTGTAATTTTGTGACGGATGCTTAAAGACAAGACTACTCTCTGTATCAACTAATAATATTTTGACAGAAACCGATAGAGCTCTTAAATCTTTTATCAAATCGATAGCAGTAGACAGCTCTTTTTTATATATTGGGAATGAAAGTTTCTGATAATGAACAGACGGATTTAACACAGTCAACTTGGATTGAGAAAACCTATGTTTTATATCTTCTGGTATTGAGTCTGTAAATTTCAAGAGTCTCTTCCATAACGTATTTAGGTCAACAAATTTTCCATCAGTATTCTTACAATACTCTTCTGGCAATAGGTTCACAATAAATTCTTCAAGCGCTTTCCTTATATATAAAGCTGAAGCAACATAATCTTTTGCGTTATAATACTTCTGCGCTTTTATGTATGAATCACATTCGCCATCTACGATTATCGGAAATTCTTGTTTCGTGGTATCATCTTCTCCCACATACATTTCTTTCCTTAACCATTGTAATTCTTGCTTATGCTGTTTTATTTTATAATCAACAAAATCAAAAAGCATTCTATCATGGGTTAAGAATAATATTTGATACCTATTGGCAAAATCATCCAACAATAAGTCCATAAGTTTATCCCTATTGCTCATATCAAGGCTTATCATTAAATCATCCAGCACCAATACTTTTAATGCAGCCGGGACCGCAGAACCTATTCGTTGGTCTATGATTGCCAATCTAATGGCAACAGCTATTGCTGACATCTTTGCCTCATTAAGGAAAGACTGCGGCTTTTTTATTTGAACAGCTTGGTTGTTGTAACTGGTTATGATTAAGTCTATACGGAATGGTGTCCATTCATAATTTTTATCTTTCTTAATATGTAATGGCTTGGTATACTTTAACTCAAAATTAATGTCGTAACCGAGTTTTTTAACGTAATCAGACGCATGACTATTTATGAACTCTACCAACTTTATAAAGTGTTCATTGAAATGTTTTTCAAACTTTACAAAGTTCGCATATTCCGGACTGTTCTTATATACTTGTATCGTATCGCCTTTATAATTTAATGTTGTTCCTGGTCCTTCTTTGTATTCCTTCCACATAGAACCTGCGTTAGTTAAATTCTTCCCTTTTATTGGAAACGAAGGAAAAGTGATATAAGGCAATACTGAGTAATTGAACACCTCGTACAAATCAGGTTTTTCGCTATTCTTGAAATCTTGGAACTTGAAGATTGACTGATAATTAATAAAATCGGTTGCTTTACGTGATTCTTGGGCATTAGCATTTCCACAAATAGTGCTATCCAATAAAGACAATACATAGTCAGTGTTATTATCGGTTTTTATCTTTATACAAGAATTACAATGTTCTTTGTTTGTAATTGGACAGGTCTGCTTGGTGGCATAGATATTAACCAAAGACTCCTCATTGGTTCCGAAAGGCTGAAAGTATTTATCTGTTTCAATCGATTGCTTGAAAGACGCTTCTAAGAGGGTATAGATTCCCCAAAACAAAGAACTTTTACCACTTCCATTTTCTCCGTACAGAAGCAGATGTTTCCCTCCTATATTTATTACTTCTTCTTTACCAAAGAACTTGAAGTTGGACAATGTTATTGTACTAATCTTGCTCATATTGTTGCTGTTCTATGAATTTGATAAATAAAATTATTGCTTCTGGTGTCTAATAACATTATCTTTTGACGAACCATATTATCTGATTGTTGATACCATTTGTAGAATAATTCTATTGTTGTCGCATCAGATTTGTCACTCCATTCATAATTATTCAAATCTGATATTACATCGATCTGATTATTTTTCATGTGTTGCTCGAAATATAATTCATAGACAATCATATCAATAATCTCTTCAATATGTGTTGCCAACCTTTTATTACTTGTGTGAGTAAGAATGTCATCGTTGTTGCTGTCATATAAATAAAGCAAGAAATCTGTTAGCTTTTCAACAATCTTTTCTCCTTTACTTATTTGCTTTGATTCGGGGACAGGAAATGGTGAAACATAGTTTGTCTTAAACGTGTAGTACCCACCTCGCAGAACATATCCTGTGTTTTGGATATAGAACCAAAACAGTCTTGAATTGAACAATGCCATCCAAAATTTATATCCTACCGTGACATCCTTTTTCTTTATATATCCATATATCTTTGTCGTAGAATAGAAAACACCTTCCTTGTCATAGGCAAAATTCCCTCCATAAGAAATTTCTGGTGCAACGAGTTTTTCATTGTCAAAAAGGACAAGATTCTTTGGATATATGTATCTGAACCAATAATCATTATTATGCAACCGTCCTTTCTCGCGGTTTCGTAGATCTTCTTCGCATTCCTTCAAATAGGCATACCCATTGGGAAATAAGGCAGACAATTCATTCTCTTTATATAGTATTGCTTTCCCATTCTCTATTTTATATGGGAAGATGACATATCGGTTGGTCTTTATATTGTCATAGCGATGAACATCTTCTCCTTTGAGCAAAGGTTTTACTAACCCTCGTTCAACTTTAACACGACACTTAAGCTGCTTTGATTCACCCATTATCAAGCCGTTTTGCTCTGTACATTCATACAAGAAATACACATCATCCTTACTCGTTTGTAGTCCACAAAATATTCTATCAAATATATCACCGATACACCGAGGATATTTTTCTATTTCTTTTAAAATCTTTGTTGTTTGCCCTACTGTCAGCACCCAAGTGTTTTTATCTAATTTTTTTGTGGGGATTTCTGATGCAGACTCTTTGCCTATGGACTTCAAATACTGCCCCAGTTCCTGTTTGGTCTCTAGGTTATGATCAAGTTCATAATATTGCAAAGTCTCGCTGTTCGGGACAAACCATTGCAATGCCGTATATGTCGAAGCGTTAAAAACTTGATATGCACCAAAATTGATGATTTTGTTGGCGGCTTTATATTCGGCAACCAACCTTCTCAATCCCTTCCCGAAAGCAGCATTAGTCCATTTAACAGGCATTATGAAGTTTACCACTCCACGACTATTAATTAATTGCAAGCCTCGCTCTACGAACATTGCATATAAGTCAAACGAGCCGGTGGCCGACTTGTATTTGTTTACCAATTCATCTGCGTACAAAGAATTAACATCCCTTATACCCTGTATTCTTAAATAAGGCGGATTGCCAATGATTAGATCAAATCCCATAAAGTTCCCGTCATCGTCAAGGAGCGAAGGGAATTCAAACCGCCATTCAAAAGCATTGTCATAAAGTTTGTTGCATTCAATTTCATCATATTCTGCTTCCAAGTCTTTTAACTGTTTCTTTAATTTTTTCAGCAAGTCGATTTCTTCTCGAACACGTTCAAACAATGTTGGAGTTTCAAGGTCATAGATTTTCCTTTTAAGCCTTGTCAGCTTGTTTCTTTCCTTATCTGTCAATTCTGAACGAAACACATTTTTTATGTCGTCAATGGTACTTTTGAATTGCTCTTTCGTGTTATGGTCGGAGGTGTTTGTATATTCAGCAACCATTTGCTTGTATTTTTCAAGCGACATCCGCTCATCTTCTTCGCAACCAGCATTGTACTCTTTGAAAACATTATCCAAAGGTTCGTCTATGTCATAGCAATTTAACAAAGAATTGCCACAAACAATCTTATAATCCAGATTTGGCAATGGTTTCGGTTCTTTTCCGTCAACTACCAATGCCAGCCAGAAACGAAGGCGGGCAATATCTACGGCTCCTTGCTCAATGTCAACGCCAAAGATGTTGTTTTGGATAATTTCGCGCTTTACATTTTCCGGTGAGAAATCTTTGTTAGCCTTGGTGAAACCATAAATAAGTTGTCGGGTATGAAACAATACATTCAACACACCCATAGGGAATGCTCCCGAACCGATGGCAGGGTCACACACCTTGACATCTTGCAACAGTTTGTCTATTGTTTTTGCTGTATCCTTATTTTGCAGAGAAACATCAACAACTCCATCCCTAATGAGAGTCTCGATTGGTTTGTGTAAACATTCGTTGGTATGGGTTTTCAGATATTGTGCGATACTTTCTTTACACATGTATTGCACAATCTCTTTCGGAGTGTAAAACGCCCCCTTATCCTTATTGTCTTCAAGAAGATTCTCAAAAATATGACCTAACATCTCCGGGTCAATGCCGATTTCACTGTCATCCGGGTCGTTCTCGTCAATGGTGAAATTGTACATGGCAAAGAAATCCATCAACTCTTTGAAATAAGAATAAGGGAAATCTATATCCAAGGTATCTAACCGATCTTTGTCAAATAAGCCGCCGTTGAGATAAGGAATCTTTATCTTCTCTCCTAATATTTTGTCCGCAATATCATTGTCACGCTTTTTATTGAGTGTATCAAAGAAAAGAGTTTCAAGAACATCGCTTAACAACCTGTCGTTTCCTTCGTATTTATCTACCAAATCATTAAGGTAGTTCTTGTTACCACCTTCCCAATCATCTTTTGATTCAGGAACACCCAACCAGCCTTTCTTTTGAAGGAATTGCAGGAACACTAACCTGCCAAGCAGTTTCTTTACATAGTCTCGGTTTTGCTTCGTATCGGTAAGTTGTTGAAGGAATTTTGCATATTGAGCCTTGTATCCTGCAAAGAATTCTTTGTTGAGTCGTTCAACAGAGAAAGCTTCTGTAACATCTGCAAGATACACCGAATCGTCGTTTCTCTTGGTGACAAGTTCGTGCAAACGACGGGCAGCTGTCGTACATGATTCATGCTCTCCTAACAAGAACGTGTACCTTTTAGGGGCAGTTGATTGGGTTATGAGATTGCCGTTAGAATCGAAATAGGTCTGTTTGGAAATGTATGTCAAACGATAATCTAGTTGATTCTTGGAATAATAGAATACAAGTGCACCATGAATAATGTCTTGGTCAACATATCTAATTGCGATGTCACGCAGTCCGCGTCTGTTGCGTGCTATCACAATACTATCTACAACCTCAAACTTGAACAATCCCAGCGAACAACCATCATCTAAGCGTATAGTGCCGACTTGTCCACCATTTTTTATTAAGTTGCTATCAATAGAGGTTTCTTTTGCCAGATAGTCAATCTTTGGGAACATCTGGGAAAGAATGATTTTCCATTCGTTGAAGTTGAATGGTGCGGATAATTTATGTTTCAAATCAGTCTGGTTCATTGTTCTGCTTTGTTAAATGTTGAAGCTTTCCGAGATGATAATCTCAGGATATAACTCTTTCTTTTGTTTTACGTTTACTGCCTGTTGGACGTTATCATACATCTTTACGCTTTCAAGCGGATAGGCAGTAATTATTTTCATTAACTGCTCCAACAACACGACGGGATTTATCGGTGTCTTTTTTGTCCCGTTACGGAGTTTATTCACATCGCGCTGCAATTGCTGGAACTTGCCTGTCGTTATGGCTCGTTTCGCTTTTCCAATCAAATCGCGCTCCTCGTCAGTTATATTTGCAATGCAGAAGAACCCATCGAGATAGGCAATCGCTTTCTTTTCGTTCGGTCCTTGTGTCGGATTCACTTTATTCAATGTCGCCTTCACTTCCTCTTCTTTTTCCGAGAAAACCTCAAGCGCTATTGCTACTTGTTCATGGTGCTTGTCATGCAATGGAATAGGCTTTTCTTCCAGACGCGCTTCAAATTCCTTTACAGCTTCCAAGAATGTGAGTTCTTCAAATGTTCCATCTTCACGGACAAAAGTGAAAGCATCCCTGCGTTTGTTTCTTATGAAAGTGATGGTGCTTTGGGGAATGAGCTTGTTTTTACGTCCGACTCTCGCACGCAAAGGAAGTTTGCTGATATGTTTTATCAGTTCAGGATTTTCTTCTTTGAGTTGTCTGAGCCACAACAGATAGCGCAATTTCTCATCTCGTTCCTCATCAACGTCTTTGTCGAAAAGCCCGAAACTTTCCGGTGTTTCGTCTGTTGAGTATATTTGGCTGTCTTCTCCCAAAGCGGCATGGAAGGCGAAGAGTTTCATCTTTGCTTTTTTCTCCAGTTCGATGTCATCATTGACTTTTGCTGTCGGGAAAAAGTTGAAGATGTGTACCTCTTTTGCAATACTGCCAATACGATTGACACGACCGATACGTTGCATCAATCTTGTTGAGTTCCATGGTGTATCGTAATTTACAATCACATTGGCACGATGCAGGTTCACACCCTCTGCCAACACTTCTGTACAAATGACTATGTTGTAGTCGTTCTTTTTCTCGCTTTTATAGTTTGCATCGAAGTTTGCTTCCAGAATCGGCATTTTGTCATTGCGGTTGTCGCTGTAGATAGTCAGGATTCTGTCAAAGCCTTTGCCTTTCAGCATCTCGGAAAGATATTTTGTCGTTTCCTTGCTTTCGGAGAATACCACAAGTTTTCCTTCCTGATTGATGGACTTGTCGAATAGGATTCCATTGAGATAATCAGTGATGAAAAGTTCCAATTTTGGGTCTGAGGTTATTTTGTTCCAATCGGAAACCAGTTCCGATAACAACTTGTCATCGTGTTCAAGTCCCGACTTGAATTTCTCGTCAAAGTCCTCTGGCGTACAAACCTCAATCGTAGGGTCGGTATATTTCGCTTCTTCAATCAATTTTATAAGGTCCTCTTCTTTGCCTTCGAGTAGATATTCGTTGACTTTCAGATTCGGAGCGATGTAGATTGTTTCGTTCTCAAACATATCAAGCATAACCTTGTTAGCTTCATAATATCGACGCAACGATTGCTTGAAGGCAAAGAAGCTACTGTCGATTCTTTTTACGAGCAGGGTTTTCATGATGCTTGCCAACTGCATGGAAATCATGTCGGCTTTCTTGTATTTCTTTTTCTTGTTCTCGTTCAAGTACTTTATTGCCTGATAACGATAATATTTCAGTCCGCTTTCCTTGTCGCTAAGATATTTGATTGTCTTGTCATATAATGCCTCTAACTCTGCATCCAACTGGTAATAAATCTTGTGCGGAGCCTTGACATTAGGGAAATGAACTCCTTGTTCTTCCAAATCTTTCCGATAAGCATCGTTTTCCATCAGGTCGGTACGGGTCCGTCGTACAGTCAATGGTTCGACAACCTTTGTACGAATCTTCTCATAGATGACTTTTATCTGCTGTGATATATCTGCAATATCACTCTGCTGTTTGAGTTTCTTGTATTGGTCAATTTGTTCTCGGAAGAAACGTTGCAAGTTACCCTCCTCCAAAGTACTGTCTTTGGAATCTTGGAAAAGATAGACAAGGTTGGCGATATCTTCGGGCTTGTTGTTCAAAGGTGTAGCCGAAACAAGAATGACTCTTTTGTCGTGAGTGCTTCCGTCGCTATGTCGGCATTGGGTCTTGCAGAGCTTCTGAAGCTCGTTGTACATAGATGCCGTATCGCTTCTGAATTTGTGTGCCTCATCCACTATCACCAAATCGTAAAGGGCAGGATTCTTTATCTTGTGCAAACTGCCATTATTCACGATGGTATAATTGTCCAATTTAAACTCATCAAGTGTGCGTTCCCAACCATCTTTCAATGCAGGAGGAACGATAATTAGTGTATGAGAGCGGTGTGTTGGGAAACCATTTGCGAAGAAGAACTTTTTCGCAATGAGAGCAGACACAATGGTTTTTCCCAATCCGACAACATCCGAAAGGAAAAAGCCGTTGTATTTCATCATCTTCGAGTATCCATCGTTCACAGCATCTATCTGATATGACAATTTCTTGTAACCTTTCGGCAAGTCGGAAACAGAATTGGGGTCAAAGTCAATGCTCTTTCCGAAATACTCTACCAGGAATTTCAAATAAACTTCGTAAGGTGTGAAGTCTGGATTCAAATAAGATTCTTTCTTTATTTTGTCAATATGGGTCAAGTCTATCTCTACTGCTTCTTTCCACAATCTTTCAAATGTTTCTGTTGCAAACAGAATATCATCATCGTAGCGCAGTTCCACATTGAACTCGAAGTTCTTTTCAAGTCCAGCCTCGGTAAGATTACTTGAGCCAGTAATCACCGAACCATAACCGTGTGGATGGCATTCCTCTTCGCGGAATATGTAGATCTTTGCATGGATATTTTGTTTGGGATGGATGCGCATGACTATTTTACCAGTCATAATGTCTTCAATGAACTGGCACATCCCGTCCTCAACCTCTTTATCGTATTTTGCTTCTTGGATATTGCTTTTTATTTCGTTGAAGAATTCTTCCTGTGTTTGCTTTTCGTTGGGATTGAACAACAAGCCTTGTTGATTAGCTTCATACGTCAATTTATCCACATTAATACCGACAAGAAAGCGAATCTTAGGAGTCTGCGTTATGAATTTCCTAATTCTAAAGTATCCGGAAGCTCTAAAATATCCTACAAGTGCATCAAAGAAATGTACTTTCTTATACTTGAAAACGCCTTCTATTTTTTCAAGAAGGGTATTTCCTTTTTCATTTGTGAAAAAATTTGTCCCCATAATCAAGCGTCTTTCAGTGTATTTATTAAATCTTTAGGCTCTACATTTAAAACAATTGCAATCTTTACAAGCATTTCTAATGATGGTTGTGAAGTATTGGAACACCAACGAGAAATGGTAGCTTCATTCTTTTGAAGCTGTTCTGCCAACCATTTCCCCGTTCTATTTTGCTCAACCAATACTACTTTTATTCTATTTATTCTTTCTGTTTCCATACTTGTTATTGTTTTGAAAGATAGCAATAAATTGACCATATCTGCAAAGGTAGTGATAATTTCTGAAAAATAAATATAAATTCAAGATAAATATCACTTACTCATGTTTGTTTGGATAATTAGGACAGCGGAATAAGGAGTATTATGGACGCTTGTAAAGCACAAGGCGTGAAAACACCTACATGGTGTTCTGACGGTGGTTTTGTAACTATTACTTTCAAACGGACTACTTTCAATCTGGCACAATAGTGACTAATAAAGAGGTTCCAAAAACAACCAAGGAGGACAAGTACCCCCTCAAGTACCTCCTAAGCGTCCCCTAAGTACCCCACAAGTGGAATTACTCATTCAGAAAATGAGCGATTCTGTCTTGTCCTAAAATAGGTTGACTTCTGGATTAAACCAAATTTAGGATGAACAGTCAAGAAGTAAAGACATTTTCGGACGAAGAACGGCGAGCCATCGTACAGGAGTATCTCGACCTCGGTCCGGGACGTTGGCAGCAACGCATCATGGACAAGTATGGAATTAGAGGACACTGTACGCTTAAAAGGTGGATAGACCGTTACGCAAGGGACGGTGAAATCATTCCCGAGACGTCCGAAGAAGCATATCGAAGGAAGATGAAAGAGGAACGCAAACGACTGAAGGAACAACCGTCAAAGCCGAAAGAGAAAAAAGTGCTTCCCTCAGAAAGCGAAATAGCCAAGGACAAGGAGATAATGCGTCTGCGGCTTGAGCTTGAGAGGGAACGCACACTCAATCTGGCCTTGAACCGCATGATTGACATAGCCGAGAGTAAGCTTAACATACCGATACGAAAAAAATCTGGAGCCAAACAGTGATGAGTCTGCGCACTGATTTTCCCGAGCTTCAGGTCGGGAGGCTGTGCGAACTGTTTGGCATGACTAAACAGGCTTATTATCAGAGTATAAGCCGCAAGTGCTATGCAGAATCCAATGACGAGCTTATACTGCAATTGGTGATGGATATACGGCGGAAGATGCCCCGGCTGGGAACACGCAAGATACTGCATATCTTGAGAGAACGGTATGCTGTCGATGTCGGGCGTGACCATCTGTTTGACCTTATGCGTGACAATGGGCTGCTGTACAGGACGAGGAAACGCCACTACAGCACCACATTCTCCAGACACAATCTGAGGACGTATCCCAACTTGATTAAGGAAACTGTACCGATGCGTGCAAACGAGATATGGGTCAGCGACATAACCTACATCGTGTTCGGATGTGAATTCCGGTTTCTGTTCCTCATCACCGATGCCTACTCCAAGAAGATTGTCGGCTGGAAGTATGCAGACAATCTAATGACAGAAAACGCGATAGACGCTCTTAAGATGGCTCTGCGGCAACGCCAGTCCAGGCTGCCGCTTATCCATCATTCCGACAGGGGCACGCAATACTGTGCCGGCAAGTATATCGCCGCATTGAAAAGGCATAAGATACAGCCGAGCATGACCGACCACGGAGATCCGAGAGAAAACGGTGTGGCAGAGCGCGTTAACGGCATACTCAAAAACGAATTCATTGCCCATTTGGACGGTTTTTCCATTGACAATGCTGAAAAGCGTATTGCTGAAATCATCAGAATATACAATGACAGCCGCCCGCATCTTAGCCTCGGTATGCTTACGCCAAATGAGGCTCACTGCATGACAGGCGAGCAAAATCGGCTGTGGAAAGTGTATTATCGCAGCAAAAAAGATAATAACTCACAAAAAAGTGATAATTTTGCAAATGCAGACAACTGGGACGACGACCTTTTAGACCGTACTCCTACCTAAAATGGTCGGGGCATCGAGCCCCGAACCATTTTGCAGACAACAAGAACTCGGAACCATTTACCCGTAATCAACAATATTTTTTAACCATTTTCCGAGTCAACTAATTTCAGGACGATACATTCTTATATGACCATGAGGGATATAGCGGATGTATGTGATATTAAAGACTTAAAGTTTTTCCGTGAGAGCTATATCACTCCTGTATTGAAAGAAGGATTAATTGAACGGCTTTACTTTACCCTAACTAACCGAAGTATCTAAAACAACAATACAGGTTGACAGAAATAGCTAAGGAATGGTTAAAGGGGAAAGTCAAATAGAATCATTATCTGTGTATAACCGCATCGAAATGAGATTGCCATTTCGATGCGGTTATTTTAATCATAGATGTATATGTCTGATAATTTCATAGGTTAATCGTTGCCGTAATATTGTGTCTGTTGTTGCCATTTAGCCTGCATTTCCCTTGAAAGTTCCACTATTTCCCGGCTCAGCTTCACAAGGTCGATGGTACACTTTTCCAGCTTATAGAGCAACGCCATCGCTTTCTTCTCCGAAAAGTGGCAACGCAATTCTTTCACCACTTGATTGTAGTTTGTGCCTATGCAGCGGAACTGGGCATGGAAGTCTGACAGCTTGGTGTAGTAGTCCAGCATCGTCTTATCCACTTTCAGCACCTTAAACTTCTGACCGAAGAAGTGCGCTTTGAGAAAGACGGCTTTCGCGTACACGTTAGATTCCTCGTACATCGTCAGGAACCTGTTCCATTCCACATCGTTGAAGCGCACCATCACGCAGTGCGTCTTCGGGTCCAACTTGGGATTTCTCCCGTACTTGCTCTTCTTTTTCATTCTGCTTATTCCTTTCAATTTTATGGTTTATCCATTGTCTAATCTCCGATTAAGAAACATCGAAATTATCCGACTGTGGAGGATAATTCTGCCCACGGCGATGAAGGCATTTTCAGTTACTTAGAATTATTCGGGTAACTGAAAATATATCTTGCTGTGTCTTTGAGGACACAAGAATCCTCCGCCTGTCGGATTGATTTCCGAGTATAATAACTCTATTTAGGTGTTGGTTAAGCCGATGAAGTATATTCACTGACCTGACCGATTCTACCGTAATCCTATCAGAGCTTGCGCCACTGCTCAATGTCGTTTCCGTAAGCGGCAAGGTGCTGACGGGCGAGGTTCTCAACCAATCCCGACACGCTCATACCTCTGCCTCCGAGACAGCGGACAATCCTGTCCAGCTCGTCACGTACCTCACGGCTGACGAACACAGGCTTGCGGTCGGCAATCTTGGGGACTTGCAGGTAGGCGGTACGGTACTCATCCAAAGACAGCCTGCGCTGCTTGCAACTGATGCGTCTGACAATCGTCCGTTCAGATGCTGCCACTATCCCAGTTGAGGGTTCCTTCACCTCCTCGTCTGCATCTGAGGTCCCCAGTACCTCTTGTTCGTCCGGCTGGATAGCTTTGGACACTGCTACCTGTATATCGGATGTGTCCGGTTCATCCAATGGAGGGAAGATAGCTGTTTCTTGTCCCGATGCGGAAGGAATATCTTCCGGCTTGTGGCTGTTCATGGAAGGCAGGTAGTCTTCCAAATTGAAGTTTTTGAACTCTTCATCGTTCTCGTAATTTCGTTTCTTTGTCATTTTGTTGAAATTTAAAGTGAATACTCATTGGTCTGTATGCGCATACTTGACCGTTTGTCATGAGCAAAATAACTGCCTATAATTCAGCCTGTCAAGCAAATGGATGCAGTGGGGCAATTTTGTGCGGTTTTGCCAATACGGGGTGTTCATACATGGTGGGAACTTCACTGATTTGCCGGATTGTTGGAATTAAACGAATAACGGTTCAGACTAGAACAAGGGCTTATGGCAAGCCTTACGGGTGGCTTCTTTTCTTCCATTAAGGAGAAGATGTGCCAACAGCTATTGTTTCAATCTGCCTTGAAAAGGATAATCAAAAGGTCATGTCGCCATAATCCAATTAAGAGTCAGTATTCATGGATTACGTTTTGCACTTTGTATTGTATGCTGACAACAGGCAATAGCTATAAGTAGTAATAAGAATATGCTGTACAAGCAATCTGCCACCTAGACAACCTCTACCACTTGGTGCCAAATGCTGCCAGTTTTGAAAAATCCTTTGTTCTATAGATTATTACCCTTTTCTTTGCAGCGAAAAAGAACAGAAACAACTAAAAGTCACAGATATGGAAATAGTATCAATCGAAAGAAAAACCTTTGAGGAGATGGTCGCCAAGTTCGACCGTTTCACTCGTCGCATGGATGCCATCTGTCAGCGGCACGGAGAGAAAACAATGGGCAAGTGGATGGACAATCAGGACGTGTGCCAAATGCTCAACATCAGTCCGCGTACGTTGCAGACACTGCGCAACAATGGCACGCTGGCTTACTCGCAGATAAACCACAAGACGTATTACCGTCCCGAAGATGTGCAGCGTATAGTCCCCGTTGTTGAGGATAGGCGAAAGGAAGCAAAGTTCAAGGGAAGGATTATATGAATTTGAGTCAGTAAACAGAGTATAATGATAATAATCACTAAATCCGAAGAAACATGAATGAACTGATGACCAAGAACAGCGAGTGGATAATCCACTTTCTGGGCAGCCTTGACCGATTGCTGGACAGTTTCGAGCATCTGACTGCCAACTACCGACCGACATTAGGCGGAGAGCGGTTCTTTACCGACAAGGAAGTGTCCGCACGTTTGAAAGTGAGCCGCCGCACACTTCAGGACTACCGCAATGAGGGGCGGATACCTTACATCCAGTTGGGCGGCAAAATCCTCTACCGTGAATCTGACATAGAACGGATGCTGAATGACGGTTACCGCTCCGCATACCGACTGACGGGCACCTGATTTTCTTGAAGGAGCGAAGTTTGCCGTCTGCCTATGTTTGCGACAGCAATGATACGACACTTTCGGCAAAAAGAAAAAAGGAACGGCTTATAGATGAAGTATTAAAATCCCGCTTCGTCTATAAGCCGTTCCTTTATTTCTTCTGATTTCCCGTCAGTCGCTTGTTTCCGTTGCCGGATGCCTTTTCAGTGCGTGGCAGGCAGTGGCAAGGTTTTCGGACTGAATACGCTCAAACTTGTTTGAGGAAGATTCTGTCCGAAACGGCTCTGCCGCCCGGCCTTGCGACTGTCACCTAAGCCATGCACTACCTTTGCATCCGTGCATCGGAAACGAGTGAATGACGGAATGAAACTCAACAATACCATGGGTTGCTGCCTTTGCAACAAGAAACGAACAGCATCGCTTGTGTCCCTTTTATTCTTGCACAGATTCTATCCATTACAAATTGTCTGAACACTAAACTCTCTTTACTGCATATCCTAAATGCAATGGCTACAATCATTTCAAGGCTGTAAACATCATAGCTGATGCCATTGGCTTGCTTGACATACTTCATCGTATCACATTCGTTCAACTCCTTATTTTTATATATAACATGAATCGCCTTGCGGATGCCACAAGAGAATACTCCGAATAGGTCGGCTATCTCAAACTTTGTCATCCATACAGGTACAGTCGGTATAATTACTGCACCCGTTTCACTGGTTGTAATTATTCCTCTGTTCATAGTCAAAGACTTTTTGATAAGACATTTTTCACATTCATCATATCTTTGAGGATGGAAGAATCCAAAACACGTGCATAGTGCTGCGTCATTTTGATGTTGGAATGACCGAGCATTTTCGCCACATTCTCAATGCTTACGCCATTGGCGAGGCACACAGAGGTCGCATACGAATGCCGGGCTGTGTGCGTGGTCAAACGCTTTGATATGCCACACAAATCGGCAATCTCTTTCAGGTAACTGTTCATCTTCTGATTGCAGGGAACGGGGAGCAATACATTCTTCTTTTGGCAAGTCGGATGGCTTTTGTATTTTTCTAAAATCTGCATTGGAACATCAAGCAAGGGAATGTTGCACATATTCTTTGTCTTTTGGCGGGGTTTGCGAATCCAATAATTGCCATTGTTGTCTTGAACGATATGTTCGGCGGATAGTTGCTGCACATCTATGAACGCCAACCCAGTGAACGCTGCAAAGACGAAAACATCTCGCACAACTGTAATCCTGTCAAGGGAAAACTCCTTGTTGTAGATACGATGCAGCTCATCCAAGGTTAGAAACTCACGGATTACTTCTTTCTCATGGAACTTGATGCCTGTAAAAGGGTCTTTGGTTATCCATTCATTGGCAAGTGCAAGGTTGGTTATCTTCTTCAGGCACTTCATGTAACGGATGACCGTATTTTGCTGGCACTCCTTTTCTGTCTTGAGATAAAACTCAAAGGCGCGAACTAACTCGCCATTTACTTCCGACAATGGCAAATCCTCCTTATCGTATTTTTGTTTGATAAGTTCTGCCAAATAGCGTTTGCAACTTTCATAACGGCGGACGGTAATCAGCGCATAGTCCTTGCCTACAAGTTCACGGCATCTGTCATTATGCTCCTGCATAGTTCCGATGAGCGTGCGGACTTCTTTAACTTCTTCGTCAGTCCCAAAGAACTTCTCTTGCAAGATACGGGCTGTGACTGGATGATTCCCCTCCTCCAGTTCATCGAACAGCTTGCGCAACTTGATTTTGGCTTGTTCAATGTAGAGGTTGAGCTCACAAGCCTTGCGGCTCTTGCCTTTGGCGCACTCCTTCGCCTGATTCCATAAGGCAGGTTCAATGCTCATGCGGATGTTGTTTTCCACTCGCGCACCGTTTATAGTAATGCGCATACACACGGAGGCTTCCCCGTTTTTCAGCAGTTTGGCTTTCTTGATGAAGAAAAGCACATTAAATGAGTTTCGTTTCATGTTCCTACAGTTTTTTCGTTGGACAAAAGTAGGAAACCATATACGCTTTCTTGATACGCAAAACGTTGCAAATCAGAGCGAAGTAATCTTACCCGGTGGAGATTCACGCTCCACCTTTCTTGCTCCACCGATTGGAACACCGGAAACGGTAATATTCTGCCGTTTTTTGCGTTCCTGCGGGAAACAAAAAATCCCGATTCCGTTTAGAAATCAGGATTTTACTGCTTTTTGCTTTTCTTCTAAGTGGTGCCACCAGGAATCGAACCGGGGACACAAGGATTTTCAGTCCTTTGCTCTACCAACTGAGCTATGGCACCATGTTTATCTCTTTTGCGGTTGCAAAGGTAGTGAAACTTTTGGACTATGCAATAGCTTTCATAATAAAAAACGCTGATAATTGGCTATATGGCTAATTATCAGCGTTTATGATTTGAGAAAAAATACTGAAAAAGTTTTATAGTTATGCTTTTTCCGCTTCTTCTTCCTTCAAAGGATTCCATCCTTGTGCTTTGAGTTCAAACTCTTGACCGTCACGGGTAATTAGGGCGCAGCCTAATTCCGGTTTGGTGATATGGCCAATCAGCTTGACGCCTTCCATTTCGGCAACCTTTTCATGGTCGGCAATGGGGACGGTGAACAATAACTCATAATCCTCGCCTCCGTTCAGTGCACAAGTGCTCAGGTTCATATTGAATTCTTCTGCCATTACAGCCGTCTGATAGTCGATAGGAATATGTTCTTCGTAAACTCGGCAACCCACTTTGCTTTGGGTACAGATATGCAGTAATTCCGAAGAAAGTCCGTCCGATATATCCATCATGGAGGTGGGTTGTATACCTTCTTCTGCCAGTTTCTGAATGATGTCACGGCGTGCTTCGGGCTTCAGTTGACGTTCCAGAAGATACTCCTTCCCCGAGAAGTCCGGTTGCAAGTCTTTGTCACCTCCTTTGAGCACCGCCTTTTCGCGTTCCAAAAGCTGTAGTCCCATGTAGGCGGCACCCAAGTCGCCGCTGACGCAAATCAGGTCGGTTTCGCGGGCACCATTGCGGTAGACCACTTTTCCTTTCTCACCCTCGCCTATGCAGGTGATGCTGATGGTAAGCCCAGTATAGGAAGCGGAGGTGTCTCCTCCCACGATGTCAACATCATATTCTTCGCAAGCCAAACGGATGCCGGCATAGAGTTCCTCCATGTCTTCTATACTGAAACGCTTGGATATACCCAAGGAAACGGTAATCTGCTTCGGTGTGCCGTTCATGGCATAGATATCGGAGAAATTGACTACGGCCGATTTATACCCCAAATGCTTGAGCGGTACATACACAAGGTCGAAGTGGACGCCTTCCATTAGCAAGTCGGTGGTAACGAGCACTTCCTTTTCGGCCGGGTAGGAGAGGACGGCGGCATCATCTCCGACACCATATCGGCTCGACTCGTTCTTTAGTTCAATGCCTTCGGTGAGGTGTCGGATGAGGCCGAATTCACCGAGGGTAGCTATTTCTGTTCTCATGCTTTCTTATGCTCTATTAATCAATTCACGCATAATCTCTGTCATTCTCGGTTGCGCCTCGTCCGCAGCTTTCTGCACTTCTTCGTGAGAGACTTCTACGATTTTACCTTCTACCCCCAAGTCTGTAATGACAGATACGCCGAACACTTTGATTCCGCAATGATTTGCCACGATGACTTCCGGCACGGTGGACATGCCCACTGCATCGGCACCCAGAATATGGAACATCTTGTATTCCGCAGGTGTTTCGAATGTGGGACCTTGCGTACCGATATAGACACCGTGCTGAACCTTGATGCCCTTTTCTGCTGCAATGGCGTCGGCCTTACGAATCAGCTCTTTGTCATAGGCCTCGCTCATATCCGGGAAACGAGGGCCGTAAGGTATGTTTTTGCCACGCAATGGATGTTCGGGGAAGTAGTTTATATGGTCGGTGATAATCATCAGGTCGCCGATCGCAAAATCCGGATTTGTGCCGCCACTGGCATTGGAAACGAACAAGGTCTTGATACCCAGTTCGCGCATTACACGTACCGGGAAGGTTACTTCCTTCATGGAATAGCCCTCGTAAAAATGGAAACGTCCCTGCATCGCCATGATGTCTTTATGGCCCAGTTTGCCGAAGATAAGTTTTCCGCTGTGTCCCTCTACGGTAGAGACGGGGAAGTTGGGGATTTCTTCGTACCTTATCTCATACTTTTCAGTGATTTCACCGGCAAGACTGCCGAGTCCGGTACCGAGGATGATTGCTGTCTCAGGCTGGGTGTGCATCTTTCCCTTCAGAAAGGCTGCTGTTTCTTGAATGCGCTCTAACATAGCCAATAATGTTTTGGTTAAATATATATTGTTGATTTTGTAAAATTTCTATTTCTATCGGCAGCACGTAGATGTACGGCTTTAGTGTTTCGTCCAGTGCGGGATGGAGTTTCAGCCTTGCCGCATCTTTCTCCGTGGTGATTATCAGTCTTTTCCACTCTTCCAGGTGCAGGAATTGTTCCTTTATTTGCAATAAATCCTTGGGAGTAAAGTCATGATGGTCATCAAATGACAGCAATTTGACGTGCGGCGTGTAAGATTCCACTTCTTTCTGCAAGGGGGCGGGGGAGGCGATGCCTGTCACCAGCAGTACTTGCTCGTCTCCGGTGAGGGAGGAGAGCACTTTCCAGCTGTTCGTTTTCTCGGGAAATAGCGGGGTCAACATTCCATAGCGGAATCTGGAGAAATACAGTTGTTGGTATGGATAGAGGTGGAGCCGTTTGGCTATGATGTTGAAGTCTATCGGCTTGATATCATCCGGACATTTGGTAACGATGACCATCTGTGCCCGGTTTTTACCGCTTGAAGGTTCGCGGAGTCTTCCGGCAGGGAGCAAGGCATCATCGCACAGTAACCGGTGAAAATCAGTTAGTAGAATGTTCAGCCCAGCTTTTACATGGCGATGTTGGAAGGCATCGTCCAGGATGATGGCTTCTACAGTGGGATTTTCCAGTTTCAGCAGTTGCTCAATGCCGTGGCAACGGTTTTCGTCTACCGCTACCCGTGCATTGGGGAATTTATTTTTAATTTGATACGGCTCGTCACCTATTTGGCGTACATTGCTCTTGTCATCGGCCAATACATAGCCTCGGCTTTTACGCTTGTAACCCCGACTGAGGGTGGCTACATTTACTCCGTTTTTTTGTAATAGCTTTATCAGATATTCGGTATGTGGCGTCTTGCCAGTTCCGCCCACAGCAAGATTGCCCACGCATATTACTGGAACGTCAAAACTCTTTGACCGGAGCCAGCCCCAGTCAAAGAGTTTATTTCGCAAGCATACCCCTATCCCATAAAGCCATGATAGGGGATATAGCCAATGATATATCTTGATAAAGTTTTCCTCCATTTATTGAATATTCAGTTCAAAGGGGACACGTGCTTGTATACGGTCACATTTGTCAAAATTCTCCAGGACGCTGAACTGCTGGTATATCTCGCCCATTGTGCCTTTCAGCATACGTGCTTTGATGTAGTTACCCGGATTGGTGTTCATCAGACTTTCAAAGAAACTTTCCTTTTTCGGATAGCTCATCACGGTATAGGCATCTACTCCGGCCTTTGCAATGGCAATGTCCAAAGCTTTGTCCAAACCACCCAATTCGTCGACTAGTCCTAGTTCCTTGGCCTTGCTTCCGGTCCATACACGGCCTTGGGCAATTTTATCCAGGTCTTCCTTGCTGATGCCTCGGCCATCGGAGCAGCGGGTGAGGAAGAGGTCATATCCGTTGTTCACATACATTTGCATCAGCCCTTTTTCCCCGTCATTCATCGGGCGTGTCAGCATGCCGAAGTCTGCGTATTTATTGGTTTTCACTACATCAAAATTTACCCCGATTTTATCAGTCAGCCCCTTTGCGTTGGGGAACATGCCGAAGATGCCGATAGAACCCGTCAGTGTGGTAGGCTCGGCCACGATGGTGTCTGCATTACAAGAAATGTAGTAACCTCCTGAAGCTGCATAGTCACCCATGGAAACAATGACTGGTTTCTCTTTCTTCAATTCGCTGACGGCATACCATATCTGTTCTGAACCATAGGCGCTTCCGCCCGGTGAGTTTACGCGTAATACTACAGCTTTTACATCTTCGTCATCTTTCAGCTTGCGCAGGTCTTTAATCACCTTTTTAGAGTCGATGCCTTCTTCGCTGGAGGCAGAAGATGAACCACCGTCAATTTCTCCATAGGCATAGTATACGGCAATCACATTTCCACTTTTGTCTTTGGGAACATTCTTCTTTACGTTAATCATGTCCTGCAAACCAAGTACGGGCATGCGGTCGTCTTTGTCGATGCCTACCATCGCTTTCAGGTAGTTGCGCACATCATTCTTATATATTAATGTATCGACCAGTCCGCATTGCACACTTTCTTCTGCGGGATAGAACATCAACATGCGGTCGGCAATGGCGTTCAGTGAGTCTACAGATATTTTGCGTGATTCTGCAACATCATTGGTCACTTGTCCCCAGATGGAGGTCAGGTAAGCGTCGATTTGTTCACGGTTGGCAGGGCTCATTTCGGTAGAGATGAAAGGCTCTACAGCCGATTTGTAGGTACCTACTTTGAATATCTGCATTTCTACTCCGATTTTGGCCAGCAAATCCTTGAAGAACATGGGGGTAGCGGCCAAGCCCCTCCACTCGACCATACCTTGCGGGTTCAGCAACACCTTGTCGGCTACACTTGACAGATAATAAAGACCTTGGGAATAGCTGTCACCATAAGCCACGATGAATTTTCCCGATTCCTTGAAATCCTTCAATGCATTGCGTATTTCTTCGCGTGAAGCAAATCCTGCACCCAGCGAAGTCGCTTCTATATAGATACCTTTAATGTCGTCATTCTCTTTTGCTTTTTTGATAGAAGAGAGGATATCATCCAGGCCATAAGTCTTATAATTGTCTCCCATAAGGGCATCGAACGGATTGTCTTGGCTGCGTTCAGCCAGTGCACCATTCAAATCCAGCATCATAATGGAGTTTTTGCGTACTTGCGTTTCTGACTCCGAAGATGATACCATGCTGAAAACCACCAGAATACTGCTGAAAACTAAAACAACGACTGATACGATGATGCCGGTAATGGTGGCAAACGTAAATTTCAGAAAATCTTTCATTGCACTTTATTGTTTTTAGTATGCTAACTTTTAAAAGCTAACAAAGATAAATAATTAGGTTGATATTTACCCTATCTGTCGCTGAGTTTTTCGGTTTGTCACAGTATTATGGGAGATTTCATTCTCTTTTCTTTTATCTTTGAAGTATTTCATTTCGTTCTTTATGGATAGTTAGTTTCTAAAATGCCAGATATAATTGCTATCTCTTTACTTTCTGAGTCTGTTTCTCTAAAAACTAATCTTTCCACAGCAATGTTCTTTTCTTACCACAGCTGTGGAAAGAAAGAAACGCGGGTGTGGTAAGAAAGAAACATATCTGTAGTGAGAAAAGTTGTTCAGTAGTTCTCGTTTAGTATCCGGGCTTTCCGGATGTAGCCTTTCGCAGGTTTATTGTCAGTTCTCTTTGGGCTCCTCAAGCGTGGTGCCGGCCGTTCAGTGGTCTATGTCAAGGGGTGAACTTAGTATATTCCGATGCGCGCGCGTATATATATAATGTGTCCCCTTCCTTCCTGCCTTTCTTTCCCTTTAAAAAACATGCTTTAAAACATATCTATCAATCAGCTAGTTATGAAAAAGTTCACGTAAACCCTCAAAAAAAGCTTGTATATATTTTGCAGATGTCCGTAAAAGCGCTACTTTTGCATCCGCTTTCGGGAACGAAGGCGGCGATGTTTTGACATTCTGACAGTAAAACGGAGCGGTAAGCTTCCATTTTTCTCTTCTTTGCCATAGGTTTCTTTCGGAACTTCGGCCTTGGAAAAGAAAAGTGAAAAAAAACTTCCGAAACATTTGGAAGTTATGCTTTAAAGTTCTTACCTTTGCACCCGCTTTTGAAAACGAAAGCAGCGCGAGTTGACATTCTTCTTTCAAGAAACGGTGACCGGTTTTTTTCTTCCTTTTTCTTTTTGCCTCCCTTTCGACAAGAGAGACGACGAGGAAAGAGAAAAAAGAAAAAATAAAAAAAAACTTCCGAAAATATTTGGAAGATATGCCTTAAAGTTCTTACCTTTGCATCCGCTTTCTGAAAAGAACAGCAATCGTGAAACGAGCGATCTTTGAACAGATTTACATAAACAATACAAGTAGTACAAGAGCAGGTGCT